>OJAL01001126.1_pt1 | contig 15691 bp, 14 predicted proteins | sample 1589301 | NCBI WGS metagenome assembly OJAL01 (sample SAMN03283261) | human gut metagenome | biome: human-associated habitat; material: feces | host: Homo sapiens | place: USA | collected 2013
CGCAGTCCCAGAACACAAACCCGAGGCCATCGGCACGGCCCGAGGGAGCCGTGACATAGCTGGCGGGCAGGTGATTGTTCACCGTGCGGATGGTGCACTGCTCAAACAGGGCGTCCGCACCGCCAAAGATAAAATCAATGTCCCCTGCGATCTGGCAGTTCCGGTAATACTGGGCAGTCGGGCGGCGGGGCGCAAGACCGCGCGGGCCCAGAAAGCCGTCCTTCTCCCGCTCCTTCTCCGGCAGAGGGGCGCAGAACAGGGTGTCCTGATTACCCAGCAGCCGCACATCTGCAAAAAACGCGCGGGCGCTGTCCACGTAAGCTGCCACAGCCTGACCCACCTCGGCCCCGGGACCGGCATCATTCTCGATGGTCAAATTTTCCACCCGCAGACCTTCTCCGCTGAAAAAAGCCGTGTAGCTGCGGAAGGTATGGATGGGCCTGCCGTCCGGGTGCGGCAGCCTGCCGCCGTCGCCCCACACGATGCGGGTCCTGTCCATGCCTGCACCGAGCAGGGCAATGTCCTGTTTTTCGCAGACCAGCTTTTCCCGGTAAGTGCCCGGCCCGATATGGATCTCTGCCCTGCAGTCATACGGCACGGCCAGCACTGCTTCGGACACCGAAGCAAAATCGCCGCTGCCGTCCTGCGCCACGGTAATGGTAAGCATCTTTCTGCCCTCCAGTTTTGTTTCTATGCTTCCATAGTATACCTTCTTCCCTGCCGAAAATCAACGAAGTTTGTGTGAACTCAGCACTTTTCCAGCCGCAGCACCGCCGCCGTGATGTCGTCCGGCCTGCCGGTCTTTTGGGCGCGCACACGGGCCGTCTCCACCAGCGTCTTTGCGATCTGCTCCGGCGGCTCCCCTGCTGCCGCCGAGAGCTCCAGCTGTTTTGCCACCCAGCCCGGGCCATCCACCAGAAGGCCGTCCGACACCAGCACCGCGTAATCCCCGGCCGTCAGATGCACCACCCGGCTCTGACCGTTCACCCCGCTCAGGATCCCTACCGGCAGGCTGGCGTCCCCCACTGCCCGCACCCGCCCGCCGTGCACAAGGAACCCCGGCGCTGCCCCGGCCTTGAAGAGCCTTGCCGTACCGGTGTAAAGGTCCACGCTGATAAGGTCCAGCGTAGCCCCGCTCTCATCCTCGCTCTTGAGGGCGAGAGCCACGTTGACCAGCCTTGCCGCCAGCTCCGCAGTAAACCCCGCCTTCAGCAGCCGGGCGGTGAGCTCTGCGGCAAGGTTTCCGTCCACCGCCGCAGGCCGACCGGTGCCCATGCCGTCGCACAGGATCATCTGCGCCGCTGCCGGGCTGCAGAACTGCTGCACCGCATCGCCGGAAATGCTGCCCCGCGCCGCCGCGCCCGCCATGCCGAACACCGCCCGCAGGGCAGGCTTTTCACAGAACAGCAGGGTGGTCATCCCCTTGCAGGAGAGCACCTGCGGCACTTCCAGCGTGCGGCGGCAGATGCGGCCCACCTCCCCGGCCAGTGCGGCCAGCTCCTGCGCGGAAAAACGGGTGCGTGGCAGCGTGACCGCCGCGTGGGTGCGGCCCAAGTCGTCCAGCGTAACGGCACACTCCTGCGGCGGGGTGCCAAGGCTTGCAAAAAAGTCCGCCACCCGCCCGGAGCTGTAAGGTTCCGGGTCTCCCGGGCGGCCCAGCTGCTCCCCCAGCACGCCCAGCGCTTCGGCTACCGCGCTGTATTGCTCGGTCAGGGCGGTGCGCATGGCTTCCGCGTGCAGGCGGGCCTCCCTGCGGCTGCGGTACAGCGCAAAGGAGCGGCTTGCGGCTGCACACAGTGCCGCCGGGTGGATGCAGCGGGATAATTGCCCGGGCAATTGGGCGGTTTCCAGCCCGCCGTTCTGCTCCAGCAGCGGGCGCAGTGCCTCCATCCCCTCCAGCGTGGCGGCATACTCCTGTTTCCAGCAGGTATCCCGCCGCCCACAGTTAAAACAGAGGGTATCATGCGTGTTGTCGATCACCCACCGGAAATTTTCACGCCGGTGCGGCAGCGTGTCGTAGACATCGTTCACGGTCTCGGCCAGCGATGCAAGACTCTGGGATACCTGTTCCAGCCGAGTAGCGGCAGCGCTGTACTGCGGGCGCGGTGCCTGCCGGGGCGGCGTCTTGTCCTCCGGCTCCGGCACGAGCCACCGCGCCGGCATCAATGCCATCGCCGTGATGCCGATGCAGACGTTCAGCAGGTACTGGAACGCACTTCCGGGCGGCTGGACGCAGAGTGCGCCGGTCACACAGCCGCCCGCATAGGCCGCGGCTGCTTCCATCCGCCGCCCGGGTGCCAGCACGGCTGCTGCCGCCGTGGCACAGGCAAGGCCCGCCGCCGCAAAGCCGAAGGCAGGGTCTGCGGCGCACAGGGCTGCCCCCAGCACCGCGCTGGCGGCAAGGGCCGCTTTGACCTGCGCCTTACTGCACAGGTACAGTTCCAATGCCGCGCAGGCAATGACCCCCGGCTGCAGCTGCCACAGCTGCACGCTGCCCAGCGCCGCTGCCGCTGCAGCCCCCACCAGAAGCATCCCGGCACCCGGCTTTTCGGGCGCGAACTGCCGCAGACAGAACCCGATGGCTGCAGCCAGCAGGGCATCTGCCGCACTGTAGAGCACCAGCTCCGTCCCTTCTCCGCCAAAGGCAAAGCACAGTGCCATTCCGACCAGCGTGCCGCAGCCCGCCAGCGCAGCCGGAGCCAGCTTTCTGGTTCCCATCCACCGTGCCGCCACTGCAGCGCCCAATGCGCACAGCATACAGACACTGCGCAGCGAGAGTGCGCCAAACCCGTGCAGCAGCATCCCCAGCGCCGCACCTGCCGCGCAGGGGGCAAAGCAGTCCTCTGCAAAGCCCAGCACAAAGCCCAGACCAAAGGGCATCAGCGCACCGTACAGAACGGCCCAGCCGCCTGCAAATCCCACTGCCACCGCCGCCAGCCTGCGGGCTGCCGGGCGCAGCTCTGCCCGCCGTGCCAATGCCGCCGAACGCCCGTCCTGCCGCCCTGCTGTTACCAGACCCATCCGCTCTGTCATAAAAAATTCCCCGCTTTCCGGCGGGGTCCTGTTGTTCTGTGCCCCGCGCTTTCTGCATATACTGTAGCGCGGGGCGGCGGCGATTTTTAGCGCAGTGCAGTGTTCTGCCGCAAACCGGCCCAAAGACGCAAAAAAGCCCTGCGGCATCCAAAAACACCGCAGAGCTTTGTGTTATTTTGCAAAAAATCAGCCGTTCAGCAGAAATAGCGGATCTCGCCAAAAAAGGCGGTCCATTTTTCGATCACTTCGCCGCTGCGAGCCTCAATAACCGCCATAATGTTACGCAGCACCCGGGGTGGGATCTGGGAGTTATTATTGCACAGATAGCAGCCGCCCGCCTTGGTGATCCAGATCTTCGTGGCGTTGCTGTTGGGTGCGCCCTGCGCAACGTGCACATGGATCGGCTCCAATGGCTCATTCTCGTTGGCCCAGAAATAGACCCAGTAGGAACCAACCTTAAAAACCTGCGGCATTTTCCACGCCTCCTTCTTGGGAGAACCGCAAGATCAGATGCGCGGTAGACTCCACGATCTTCTGATACCGCGCGATCTCCTCGGGCGTGAAGCCGTGTACCTCCTGCCAGTCATAGCCCGGCAGCCAGCACACTGCTGAGTGGAAACAATCTTCTGCATCCGGTTTTTCAAGGTACACCTTTACCCGGCCATCGGGCTTCATCTCGGAATGCACGATCTCGGTATCGTCATCCAATGTCATAAACGGGTACATCATAGGTTCCACCTCCCAGATCTCTGTACTTATGCTTAACCGTTCAGCTTTTCAATTGCCGCATTGACGCGGGCAAGGGTGGTCTCACGGCCCATCATGCAGGCAAGGTCGGTGCCGCCGCCGGGGGTGCGCTGCTTGCCGGACAGGGCAATGCCCAGCGGGTAGAGCAGCCAGCCGTTCTTTTTGCCCAGCTCCTCAGCCTTGGCCTTGCAGGCATCAAAGACGGCATCGCGATTGCCAAAATCCAGCGTCTCATCGCTCAGCACCGGCAGCAGGGCTTCCAGTGCCTCCTTGGCGGTCTCCGGGGTGGTCTTCTGCTTTTTGTTGGCATACAGGCTCACATCATACTCCGGCATGACGTCAAAGAAATCCAGCTGCTCGGGGATCTCGCCCAGCACCTCGCAGCGGGGCTGCAGGTTTGCACACAGCAGCTTTTTGTCAATGGGGGTATGCACGGCCTTGTCGATCCACGGCTCCGCCTTCTTCTGGAACTCCTCGGGAGACAGGCGGCGGATATATTCCGCGTTGATGGCCCGCAGCTTGAGGGGGTCGAAGATGGCGGGAGACTTAGAGATGCCGTCCGGAGACCAGATCTTGACCAGCTCCGGCAGGGAGAAGATCTCCTGCTCGGCATACTCGCCCTTGGGGCTCCAGCCCAGCAGGCAGATGTAGTTCAGCACGGCCTCGGTCAGGTAGCCCTTTGCCACCAGATCCTGATAGCTGGCGTCACCGTTGCGCTTGGACAGCTTGTTCTGGGCGTCCTTCATCACCGGCGGGCAGTGGATGTAGGTGGGGATCTCCCAGCCAAAGGCCTGATACAGCAGGTTGTACTTGGGGGTGGAGGACAGATACTCGCTGCCGCGGATGACGTGGGTGATGCCCATGAGGTGGTCGTCCACCACATTGGCAAAGTTGTAGGTGGGCATGCCGTCGGTCTTGATGAGGATCTGGTCGTCCATCTCGCTGTTGTTCACCTCGATGTGGCCGTACACCACATCGTCAAAGCCGGTCACGCCCTCGCGGGGGATCTTCTGGCGGATGACATAGGGCTCCCCGGCAGCCAGACGCTTTTCCACTTCCTCCTTGGGCAGGTCGCGGCAGCAGCCGTCGTAGTGGGTCATCTCACCGTTGGCGCGCTGCTCGGCGTGCAGGGCTTCCAGACGCTCCTCGGTGCAGAAGCAGTAGTAAGCCTTGCCCTCGGCCACCAGCTGCTCGGCATACTGCTTGAACATGCCCATGCGCTCGCTCTGCACATAGGGGCCCACAGGGCCGCCAACGTCCGGGCCCTCGTCCCACAGCAGGCCGGTCTCGCGCAGAGTGTTGTAGATCACGTCCACAGCACCTTCCACATAGCGGCCCTGGTCGGTGTCCTCAATGCGCAGGATGAAGGTGCCACCCTCGTGCTTTGCCATTAAATAGGTATATAGCGCAGTGCGCAGGTTGCCCACATGCATATAGCCGGTGGGCGAGGGGGCAAAACGGGTGCGGACTTTGTTGCTCGGCATAGAAAAACGCTCCTTTTATACTCATGCAAAAAATGCGGATAGCTACGTCTTAGTTTACCTGTTCCGCTGCGATTTGTCAACGGAGGAACGTGTTTTGTGCGAAGCTGCGGTTTTTGGGACACAAGGCGGGACATTTTGTCGAAATCGCCCGCAATCATTGACGAAGGCTGTATTTTTTTGTATACTAGTTTCAAACGGTGCTGGCACAATTTTCCTGTTGTGCCAGCTGCCTGCCTGTATGGAGAAAACGTTGAAGGAGAATGATACCTATGAAAAGCACCGGGATCGTCCGCGGCATCGACTCGCTTGGCCGCATCGTCCTGCCCAAGGAGCTGCGCACCACCCTGCATCTGGACGGGGACACCAAGCTGGAGATCTTTGTGGATGGCGACGCCATCGTGCTCAAGAAGCACCGCCCCGCCGGCAGCTGCGACTTCTGCGGCGACGTGGACGCCAATGCCATCCAGTTTGCCGGGTACTGCATCTGCCCCGCCTGCCGCCGCAAGATCGGCGCGCTGTAAACCAGAACCAAAAGGAGGCCTGCGTCCATGAGCCGCATGACCGATTTTACTGTCCCTTCCACCGTGCCCGGGCGCACCCTGCATGCGTTCTGCTGTGAGCCGGAGGGCGAAGTGCGGGCGGTGCTGCAGCTGTCCCATGGCATGGTGGAGTTCATCGACCGGTACAAGCCGCTGGCGGAGTATCTGGCCGGGCAGGGCATCGTGGTGGTCGGCCACGACCACCTGGGCCACGGCGGGTCCATCCGCACCAAGGCCGACTACGGCTACTTTGCCGAGCCGGACGGCAACCGTGCCGTGCTGGATGATCTGCACGCCATGACCCTGCGCACCAAGGAGCGCTACCCCGGTGTGCCGTACTTTCTGCTGGGGCACAGCATGGGCTCGTTCTATGCCCGGCAGTACCTGTGCGAATACGGGCAGGAACTGAGCGGTGCCATCATCATGGGCACCGGCCACCAGCCCAAAGCGCTGGTGCAGTTTGCCCGCAGCACCTGCCGGGCGCTGGCGGCCGTGCACGGCTGGCAGTACCGCAGCAAGCTGGTGGCCAACCTGTCCTTCATGGGCTACAACAAGGGGCTGGAGGGCCGCACCACCCACGACTGGCTCAACCGTGACGCCGCCGAGGTGGACAAGTACCTGGCCGACGAGCGCTGCACCTTTACCTTTACGCTCAACGCCTACTACAGCATGTTCAGCGGCATCCTGCGCCTGCACGACCCGGCTTTTCTGGCCCGGATGCCCAAGGACCTGCCCCTGCTGTTCCTGGCCGGCACCGCCGACCCGGTGGGCGACCGGGGCAAGGGCGTGCTGCGTGCCATCCAGAGCCTGAAGGCCGCAGGCGTGCAGAACATCCGCTGCAAGCTGTACCCCGGCGCCCGGCACGAACTGCTGGTGGAGACCAACCGGCAGGAAGTGTTTGCCGACATTGCCGCATGGCTGAACGATCAGCTGCGCTGACCACACTGCACCGCACCTTCTTTGCATTTTTCAAAGCCGCTGCCCGGCACACCGGGCAGCGGCTTTTCTGCGTTCTGCAACAAGAAATTTCAATGCGTATCAAGACCATTTCAGCAGCGTAACAACAGCGCACATTTCTCTCTGCATTCTGCATAAAATCTTGCTGCGTTTTTTTGCAGTTTGCCAATTATCCGCGTGTTTTCGTAATCTTATTGACAGTGCAGCTAGAAAATGGTATATCATAAACAGAGTTTATTGCTCTGTTTTATCTCCGTATAGATACAATTTATAGTATCTTTTGTGTGCAGAGCGAAAGGAGCGAATCTTATGACGAACAAGAAATTCAAAAAAGCCGCCATGGCTCTGGCCTTGACCGCCTGTGTGGCAGCCACCCCTCTGGCCGCCAACGCTGCGACCCCTGAAAACGCAGCTTTGACCCCTGCCCCTGCCGCTGTAGACTAGGCAGCTACCGCCGATGACACCGTCGCCCCCAAGGCTGACGAGGCCCCCAAGGCTGACGAGGCCGACGAAGTCGACAAGGCCGGCGAAGACAACAAGGCCGACGTGGACGACAAGGCTGACGTGGACGACAAGGCTGACGTGGACGACAAGGCTGACGTGGACGACAAGGCCGACGAAGACAACAAGGCCGACGTGGACGACAAGGCCGACGTGGACGACAAGGCCGACGAAGACAACAAGGCTGACGTGGACGACAAGGCCGACGTGGACAACAAGGTCGACGAAGACAACAAGGCCGACGAAGCCGACAAGGCCGACGTGGACGACAAAGCCGACGTGGACGACAAGGCTGACGTGGACGACAAGGCTGACGAGGCCGCTGACCCCAATGCTCCGGTCCTTCTGACCTCCCCCCTGGAAAATGCCGCCCTGGAAGGGAGCGACCCGGAGGCAGGGATCTCTGCTCTGATGCCGGAGGGTGCCGCCCCGGCTGTGGAGGACACCACCGTTGCCAACGTGCTGGACAAGGATGGCAACATCCTCAAATCTTATGACAGCATCGACCAGGCCATCCAGGAGGCTGCCGATGGTGCCACCGTCCAGGTCATCAAGGACACCACCACCCAGGGCATCAACCTCAAAAAGAACCTGACCATTGAGGGCGTTGCAAGCACCACCAAAAAGCAGGACGCTGAGGGCAATGTGGTGGAGACCACCAAGAAGCCCCAGCTGACCTTTGAAAAGCAGGGTATCGCCCTGTGGAGCCAATCTCTGACCTTTAAGAATATGCAGGTGGTGCTGAATAACATCGGCACCACCCCCTACACCGCAGAATGGAACTGGATGACCGTTTGCGCCAGCAAGGATTCCACTCTGACCCTGGATAACACCGACATGACCCTGGACGGCACCGGCACAGCCAGCAACGTCCACGCCATCTACTTCACCGGCAACGACAAGCTGAACATCCAGAACGGCTCCAACCTGACCATCCAGAACTATAAGCAGGACGCCTTGGAGTGGGACGGCGGTGACGGCGGCTACAATGTCAACATCACCAATGGCTCCAGCTACACCTCCGACCACAACCGCTCCGGCTTTACCGGCACCTTCTATGTGACGGTGGACGACAGCACCGTAAAGGTCCTCAACAGCACCGGCAACGGCTCCAACGGCTCCCACTTTGACATCAAGAACGGCTCTGACGTGGAGTTCAGCAACAACGGCAGCCACGGCCTGTCTGCCGGAAACCTGAACATTGAGGATTCCACCGTCACCGCCAACAACAACGGCTATAACGGCATCATCTTCACCGGAAAGGGAACCATCGGCAACTCGACCGTTACCATCACCGGCACCAAGGGCAAATCCTACTGGAACGCCGGTATGCGCCTGTTCAAGGGCAACGCCACCATGGACATCGTGAACAGCACCGTCACCATCAAGGATAATGAGGTGAGCGGCATTTTCTGCGACAGCGGCAGCAAGCTGACCATTGATGACAGTTCCAACGTGACCGTCACGGGCAACAACGCCGCACAGGAAAACTGCTCTACCAAGAAAGACCTTGCCCAGAGCGGCGGCGGCCTGGTGGTGCGCGATGGCGCAGAGGCCAAGCTGGGCGCCAAGACCACCATCAACAACAATCACGCTACCGTGGCCGGTGATGATATCTTTGTGGAAGAGGGCGGCAAGCTGACCTTCTCGGTGACCAATGCCGGCACCGGCGACACCCTGAACGACTGCGGCGACAAGATCGACGGCTGGTATACCGATGCCAACGGCCAGCGCTGGAACTTCCACGGGGAGGAGCCGTTCTTCCAGAACCTGCTGGACAGCGGTGCCGAACTCACCCAGAACGAAGATGGCACCTACACCATCACCGCCGGGGAAGGCGGCCTTGCCCTGAAGGCTGCCCACGCCGAGCTGCCCGCACCGGAACCCGATCCGGAACCCACCCCGGATCCGGAACCTACCCCCAATCCCGACACCCCGGACACCCCCGTCAGCCCGGAGGACCCCACCACGCCTCCCGTGCAGGACGTCACTCCGGACGAAGCCGAGACGCCCGTGAACCCGGAGAACCCCACCAATCCTTCTGTGCAGGATGCCACCCCCGACAGCACCGTGGCCGCCCTGCCCAAGACCGGCGTGAACTGGTTCACCGCTCTGGCCATGGCCCTGAGCGGCATGGCGCTCATGGCAGCCGGTGCCTTCACCAGCCTGTTCGCCAAGAGCAAGCACTGATGCGCTGACAAGACCAACCCCCCAGTGAGCCGTAAAAAGCTCGCTGTTCCTCGCACACAACAACAATGCCCCCGGAGAGTTCTCCGGGGGCATTGTTGTTTCTATCGGTTTTTATTTTCTCAGCCAGCCGTCCACAGCGGCCACCAGCGCCTTGCCGCGGCGGCCCAGCAGACGGGGCAGCAGAACGCGGGCCATGGCCCACACGCCTGCAAAGTTGATCAGGATGACCACTGCGGTGATCAGGCCGGTCCACAGGCCGTACAGCGGGGTCTCGGCCAGCAGCACAAAGGCCTCGAACACCAGCAGACCCACGTTCAGCAGCACCCGGCCCGGATGCACATGCATATGGATCATGCGGTTTGCGTCGATGGAGCGCAGGGTGAACACCAGCGCCAGACCCAGGAAGGAGGCGTAGGTGGCACCGATGGGGCCCCACCACTTGATGAAGAAGTAGTTCATGATGCAGTTGCTGATGGCACCGGCCATCATGGTGACCATGCTGCGGCTGGACTTTTTGGTCACCACATACACGCTGTTCATGAACTGGTTGAAGCAGCTGCAGGTGGAGGCCAGCACCAGGAAAGGCACAAAGTGCCAGGCGTAGTAGTAGTTGGCCTTCATGATGTGCATCACCGGGCGGCACAGCCAGATGATGCCCGCCGCACAGCAGAACAGCACACTGGAATAGGTGCGGAAGATCTTGGTGAAGAACCGCGCCCGGCCCTCCTCCTCGGTGACAGCGGAAAGCTGCCAGGCGTCGTAGAAGATCAGGCCCAGCGTGGTGAGGATGGTGGGCAGGAAGTAGCCCGTGGACAGCAGGCCGCTCCAGGCGTTGCCGTCCCGGCCGTCCAGACCGTTGCACATCTCACGCACAAAGAACAGGTCGGAGGCGTTGATGATCCAGAAGCTGATCTGCGCGGGGATCATGGGCAGCGAAAAATGCAGCATCTGCCGCCACAGCCCCCGGTTGACGCCCCGGAACTCCAGGTAGTTCCACAGTTTTCCGGTGATGCACAGGAACAAAACGCTGACAAAGTCGCCGCTGATGATGGCCAGCAGGTAGCCGTTGGCACCCCACTTGAAGCCCACCAGATACAGCACGTAGAAAGCCATGGTGGCCACGGTGCACAGCACGCCGTCCACGGCCACCAGCTTGTTCCACTGGCGGCTGCGCACGAACTGGGTGCACAGGGTGCGCAGGCAGCTCATGAGCACATAGAGGTAAATGAGCAGGCCGTACTGGGCCATGTCGGGCAGGAACCGTGCAATGGGCCAGCACAGGACCAGGATGCCAAAGCCGCCCAGAATGGTGAGCAGGCCGTTGGTGAACACCTGCTTTTCGCTGTTGCCTTTATCTAGGCCAAAGCGGATGATCGCATTGGACATGCCCATGGACACAAAGGGGATGAGCAGGTTCGCGTACTGGCTCAGGATCTTGGACAGGCCCAGATCCGAGATCTCGGCCATGGCGTAGGTCAGGAACGGCTGCACGATCAGCGTGAGCAGTTTGGACGAAAAGCTGGAAATGGCAAAGATGAGGGTGTTGCCGGCCAGTTTGGAGTATTTATCACCGCCGGACTTTTTTTCGTTTTCCAAGGGAAGTCTGCCTCCTGTTTCTACTTCTTCAATAGCTCCCGCCGGGCTTTCCAGTCCGGCAGCAGCTTTGCCACCTCGGCCCAGAACGCCGGGCTGTGGTTGGCCTGCAAAAAGTGGCAGTATTCGTGCACCACCACATAGATCTGCGCCGCAGGCGGCATGTTGTACAGCTGCAGCGCAAAGGTGATCTGCTTTTTGCCGGGGCAGCACACGCCCCAGCGGGTGGTCATGCTGCGCACCTTGAGGGTGGGTTTCTGGCCGCCCAGCACCCCGGCAAAGGCCGGGTAGACCTGATCGCTCATGGCGGTAAAACAGGCCAGTGCGGTCTCCTTGTCCGGCAGGTCGGCATTGTCGCGGGCCGCTTTTGCCATCACTTTCTGCCGGGTGTCGTGGATCCACTGTGCGTTCTTGCACACAAAGGCGTCCGCCTGTTCCAGGCTGGTGCGCAGCGGGATGCTGACCATCACGGTGCCGTTGTCCCGTACCCGCAGATGCAGCTGTTTGATCTTTTTGCGGTACAGCTCGTACTGGATGCCGCCCGCGCTGCGCAGCTGGACTTCCGGTTTTTGTGCGGCCACGTCAGGACGCATGCTCTGCCCGCTGCGGGGCCGGCAGCTGGGCCAGCACCACGGCGGCAAAGATCAGCACACAGCCCACGCCTTCGCGCGGGGAAAGGCTCTGATGCAGCAGCACCCAGCCGCCCAGTGCGCTGAACACGCTTTCCAGGCACATGATCAGGCTGCCCACGGCGGGGTTCATATCCCGCTGGCCCAAAATCTGCAGCGTGTAGGCCACGCCGCTGGACATCACGCCGCAGTACAGCAGGGGCACCGCGTTCACGGCAAATTCCGCCGGGGCCGGGTGCTCCAGCAGCAGCGCTGCCACCGAGCTTTCCACCGCCACCACAAAGAACTGCCGCAGGCTCAGGCGCACGCCATCCACCTGCGGACCATAATGGTTCACCGCCATGATCTGGAAACTGAACAGCACGGCGCACAGCAGCAGCACCATGTCGCTGCGTTCCACGCCGCCAAAGCCGTTCTGCATGCACAGCAGATACAGCCCGCACACCGCGATGGCCACGCTGAGCCACAGCTGGGGGCTGCCGCGGCGGCCCAGTGCCAGCCCGAAGATGGGCACCAGCACCACATACATCGCCGTGAGGAAGCCTGCTTTGGCCGTGGAGGGGTTCAGCGTCAGGCCGAACTGCTGGGCAGCCGACGCCACAAACAGCAGCGTGCCGCACACCAGGCTGGCCCGGCGCAGGCAGCGGCGCTCCTCCGGCGTTTTCGGTGCCCCAGTGGTGCCGGTGCTGCGCTGACGCACCAGGTCAAACACCTTGACTGTGGGCAGCAGCACCAGCACCGCCAGCCAGCTGCGCCCGGCCAGAAAGCTGCAGGCTCCCATGCCGGAACCGGCGCTCTGGGCCACGAAGGCCGTGCCCCAGATAAACGCGCACAGCAGCAGCAAAAGCGAATTCTTGCGTTGTGTATTCATCAGCCGACGCCCTCCACCTTGAGCAGACCGTAGAGGTAGTAACGGCTGGAATCATAGGAGATGGTCATGCGGTAGATGGCCGCCGGGTCCAGCCCGGAGATGGTGCAGGTGTAGTCGGTGCCGTCGGTCTTGATGTAGTAGGTGCTGTCCGGCACATACTCCACGCCGCCGTCTACCTTTTTCCACAGCGCCACCTTGAATTTCTGGGTGCCCTCGGCGGTGCCGCAGGCCATGACGGTCAGCGTGCCGGTGGGTGCCGCAAAATAGTTGGTCTGGCGGCTCCAGATGCCGTTGAACACGGCGTACAGGGTGCCGTCCACCATGGCAGTGTCAAACTTTGCCGAAGCGTCCGCAATGCCCTGAATAATCAGCGGGTCTGCGGTAGCGTCCGCCCAGCGGGTGGTGTCCTCTTCCTGCACCTCGCCGGAGCTGCCGGAGATCTTCTGCGCCACACCGCGCAGTGCGTCCTTGCAGCCGGTCAGACCGGCCACCAGCAGGGCGGCGGCCAGCACAACGGCCAAAAAGCGTTTTTTCGTTTTCATAAACGTTTCCTCAACCTGTCAAAGGGTTTGATGTTCCTGTTTTTTCGGGTTCCGGCAGAGCCGGGTCCATCTGTATAGTATACCGCATTTTGCAGCACCGCACAAGAGAGCCGCCCGGCTTTTGCGCGCGCTGCCGCCCGATTTCATGCAGTTTCTTTGCCGTCGGCGGCCGCCAGTGCCCCACACTCGGCAGCGGCGAGGGAAGTCTGCTCCGGCCCGAACAGCGAACCGTACCGGTACAGGGCCCAGCCCCCGGCTCCCTGCTCCCGCAGAAAGGCCACCTGGTCGGCCAGCGCACGGCCGGTGCTCCAGCCCGACAGGCTGTTTTCGTTGCTGCCGCCGTCGCCCACTCCCACACGGTAGGCTCCCAGCCCAAAGTACAGGGCCACGCCCTCCGCACGAGGGTAGGCGAGCCACGCAGGCACGATGTTCTCAAAGGCAAAGCGGGTGCTGCCGTTGTGCAGGGCAAAGCCCTGCCCCCAGTACACCTGCGGGCACAGATAATCGACCACCGCATCCCCGCCGCCGGACGCCAGCCAGCCGGTCACATCGCTGTACTGCTGGTTTTCGTCGTTGTCCGGGTTGCCCTGGGGGCTGATGCCGAACCGCAGGGTAGGGTCCGCCGCTTTCACCGTGTCGTGCACGGCCCGCACCAGCGCGGTCACATTTTCCCGCCGCCACGCGGCAAGATTTCCCGCCCCGGACGCCGCAAACTGCGCCGCGTCGATGCTCTCATCGGTGGTAGGGTAGAAGTAATCGTCAAAGTGGATGCCGTCCACCGCGTAGTTCTGCACCAGCTCGGCCACGCCCTGCACCACATAGTCGGCGGCGGCGGACACGGCGGGGTTCAGGTAAAGGCCCTCGTCCACCGTGCACACCCACTCCGGGTGGGTGTTGGCCAGATTGCCGTCCGCAAGGTTCGGCGGCATGGCCGCCGAGGAGCGCAGGCGGTAGGGGTTGACCCACGCTTCCACCGAGATGCCCCGGGTGTGGGCTTCCTGCAGCAGCACGTCCAGCGGGTCAAAGCCCGGGTCCTGCCCCTGCACGCCGGTGCACAGATGGCTCCATGGGAACAGGGTGCTTCGGTACAACGCATCCCCGAAGGGGCGCACCTGGGCCAGGACCGTGTTCAGCCCCAGTCCGGTACAGTTGTCCAGCAGCTGCACAACTCCGGCGCGGAAGGCATCCTCCGTGGAAAAGTCCATGGCGGCCCATTCCAGATAGCTCACCCACACGGCCCGCCACTCCCCGGCCGGCAGCGCCGGGTTGGGGTCTGCCGAGGGCTCCGGGGTGCTGTCGGCGGCCGCAGGGGAAGTGCCCCGGCGCAGGGCCAGCCCTGCCGCGGCACACACAGCCGCCCCGGCCCCCAGCAGAAAGGTGCGCCGCCCCATGCGGCGGTTTTTGCGTCCTGTCTTTTTCCGGCTGCGCCGGGTCACAGCTCTTCCTCCTGCAATTTATACAGGGTCAGCGCCGCCCAGCCGCGGGCACAGGCCAGCAGCACGAACAGCAGATTCGTCCAGAAGGCAAGCCCGGCCATGCCCGCATAGCGGGTGAGCAGCCAGAACACCGTGCGCAGCACCTCTGCCGCGCACACCAGCTGCAGCTGCCGCTGAATGGGCTTGCCGCGGCTGTACTCGATGCCCAGCAGGGCAGGCCACACCAGTGCCGAGCACAGGTCGCCCGCCCAGCCGCCGGCCGCCAGCTTGCTGAGCATCAGCAGCACGAACACCAGCGTGTAATTGCGCTTTTCGGCCGCCGGGGCACCCTTTTGTGCTGCCAGAAACAGCGCCGCGATGCCGGTCAGGCAGAACGCCACCAGTTCCAGCGCTGAAAAGTCCATGCCGCCCAGCACGGCAAAGCCGCCCAGCATGGAAACCGCCGCTGCGGCCAGCAGAAAGAAGTACCAGGTCTTGCGTGTGAATTTGAGCTTCATTGCGTCCCTCCCGCCCGGTGCAGCGTGCAGCGGGCCTGCTGAATTTTTCAAAGAATTAAAAATATTATAGCACAAAACCGCGCAGGTTGTGTTACAATAAGGAAAACTATTCCGGAGGTTTTCCATGAACGCTGTTGTTTCCATCGTCCTGCTGGCCGCCGTGCTGGGCGTGATCGTGTTTCTGCTCTCCCGGCGGGAAAACGGCCGCCGCAGTCAGTACGGCCCGGCCGGGCTGTCCGAGTTCCGCACCGACCTTGCACTGGACGAGTGCTTCGACCGGCTGGACGAACACAACGACTCCGACGTGTTCGTCTACGACTGCCGCCGGGAGCGGGACGGCGGCTTTTTGCTGCATCTGACCCTGCACCAGCCCACCCAGCAGCCGCTGGACACCCTGTACACCCTGCGGCTGGACCCCGGCCGCCAGACCGTGGTCACCCTGATCTTCATCCGGGAGGCCTTTGGCTACAAGGAGCCGCTGTTCCCGCAGGAGATGCTGGACGAATTCATGGCCCAGAAGCTGGACGCCCACCGCACCCGGTGATTTTTGCGGGCAAAGGGGCTTTTCATTTGCCGCAGAATTTGTTATACTAAATAATGGCGCTGCGGCGCTCTGCGGGCTAGTAGCTCAGTTGGTCAGAGCTGGCGGCTCATAACCGCCAGACCTTACCG
>OJAL01001128.1_pt1 | contig 15660 bp, 9 predicted proteins | sample 1589301 | NCBI WGS metagenome assembly OJAL01 (sample SAMN03283261) | human gut metagenome | biome: human-associated habitat; material: feces | host: Homo sapiens | place: USA | collected 2013
AATTTTCAATGGATTTGTGATGCACATGCTTTTTCCTATTGTTCGATTATATGTCTAATTCTTAGGGGCGATTCTGCACTTTCATCCAAAACGATGTGCAACAGCCCCTTTCTTTTGACGGTCTACCGAGCTTTCTGTTGATTGCCTCCAACTTCATCTGGTACGCCTTGGCCTTTTCGCTCGGCAGAATATGCTCACGCTGGCAGTTGGAATCCACCATCAAAATAATGGCGGTATCATCGTCCATGTCCCGCACAATGCAGGGCATGGTGTCCACTCCGGCGCGCTGGCTGGCGTGGCAGCGGCGGTGCCCGGCTACAATTTCATATCCACCGTCCCGTCGCGGGCGAACGATGGCGGGGGTCATCACGCCATATTCTTTGACGCTGTCCACCATCTTGTTCATTTCCTCATCATCGCGAACCTGAAACGGATGCCCCTCAAAGGGGTACAGCTCCGACAGCGGCAGGATCTGGATTTTCTCCAACTTGGCATCCTGCCGTTCCTGCTCCCTGGAAAAGAGATTATCGAGCGAGGGGAGTATGATATTGCTGCCGTACTCTCTCATTGTCCACGACCTCCTTTGCCAAGGTTTTATAGGCGATGCTTGCAGGACCGCTGGCATCGTAGCGCAGCACGCTGTGGGCGCTGGAGGCGCTTTCCGCAGTGCGCGTGCTCACGGGAATTTCCGTGCGGTAAATTTTCAGCGCGTGACCGTAGGAACTCCGCAAAGCGGCACAGACATCTTTGCTTAGGTTGGTGCGCCGGTCCACCATGGTCAGAACAATGCCGTCAATTTCAAGCTCCGGCTTGATGCGGTGCGTGATCTGATTGATGGATTTGAACAGCGACACCACGCCTTTCAGGGCAAAATGCTGTGCCTGCACAGGGATCAGCACCCGGTCAGCAGCCACAAGCGAAGCCACCGTAAGGATACCCAGCGATGGCATACAGTCGATCAGGCAGTAATCGTATTTGTCCTTGAACGACTCCAAAGCCTGCGCCATAATGCGCTCGTGTGCCATTACATTGACCAGTCGAACTTCCATATCCGACAGCCCAATGTCCGAGGGGATAAAATCCACCTGTTCTTCATGGTGCATCACTACATCCGGTGCCGGTTCATCTGAAATAACGGATTCCATCAGGTCGCTGAGAGTGGCACTGTTGGCAGCACCGGTGTAGCCAAGGTAACTGCTTAAGTCCCCCTGCGAGTCGGCATCTACCAACAACACCTTGTAGCCCATAGCGGCCAGCGAGGTGCCAAGATTCACGGCAGTGGTCGTTTTGCCCGCGCCGCCTTTTTGATTTGCAACAGCTATTGTTTTCATGTTCAACCTCATCTTTCCATGGAAATCAGCTTTTTAGCTGCTACCAGATATTCGTTATAGTCCTTACCCACGGCAGGGGGCATATCTACCACCACGAGATTTTTTTCTGTGAGTTTTTTCGCGACGGTTCCCGCGAAGTTTCGCCCCGGCTCATCACGGTCAAAGCAGAGTACTGCCGTTTTTACGGCAGGATGATGTGCAAGGAAATAGTCAATAGGCTGGTGGTTCAGCCCACCCAGCGCCAGATAATGCACACCGCGCCAGGGCCTATCGTGCTTATACTGGCGCAGAGTCGCACCGGACATGGCATCAATAGGCGCTTCATAAATCTCCACGGTATCGCACTCCGGGTCTTCGGCGGAAATCAAAAAGCCGTATTGCTTTTGACTGCCGGAAACATCGCCACGGAAAGTGCCCTGACAGCCTCTCTGGAACGCGCAGCGCGCCACGCCATGCTCATCCTTGCCTACGAAAACGCAGTTGCGATAGTTTCCGCGCGTGGTCTGGTACAGGATGCCGCTGCCCACGCAGTAGCGCAGGACCTTAGGGCTGATACCGCGCTGCATTAGATAGGCTGCGGCAGCCTCAGCGTTGCGGTCGGGTGCAGGCAGTTCAAATTTGCGTGGTGTACTCTGTTTGACTGGAATTGTTTTAGCCAGCTGAACAGAAACAGGGGCAGGCGTCATCTCGTTCAGCAGACGAACCGCAGATACAAAGTCCATCCCCTCAACCTTAGTCAGATAATCAATGGCATTATTACCTCCCACATCATGAGAGTACCAATGAAACTTTCCATTGCCAATTGTGATGATGAGACTATCATGTGACCGGGTGCAGTATTCCCGATCAGTTTTACGGACAAGTTCACCGGGGCGATAAGTTTCAAGATACTGTACCACGCTTATCTGCCGGGCAGCTTCGATATTTTTTTGATATTTCCCCATAGTTTTTACCTCCAACTCTGTATAATAAAAAAGCACCTTGCCTGTAAATCACAGATAAGGTGCTAAGGATACGATATTCTCTTTTTTCAGCAGGCTGTTTATCACTTCAGCCAGCTGAAAGGGGGTATGGGGGAAAACAGATCATCCCCCACCATTCCCGCAAAACGGTACACTTCCCCCTTGTATATCTCTAAATTCCATTAAAAACGCGAAGCGCACCACCTTTTTACAGGCGATGCGCTTCGCATTAGCTATTTACGCGAGCGAATTGTACATTTTATGCAACAATTTTACGCTCTCGGATTTTTAATTGCTGCCTGCTTATTGGGTCGTCATCATAGGTATGTACCCAAAAGCGCGTACTGTTTGCATCCTCAAGTATCCTATTGACGGCCCCATCCCCTTTCTTCGCTTTTGTTTTTCCCGGCATGATTTTTTCCGCCGAAATCGAATGGTAATTGTACGTTCCGCGCACATTGCATTGAACAGTGCATGACTCTTGAAATAGATTTAGTTCCCAGATGAATTTCTGTCCATCGATGGAGAAGATTCTCGGCACAAATCTGTCCAGAAATTCCCGGCTGATTTCATCGTTTGGGAACGACTCTTGCCAGCTGAGTGCTTCCTCTACCTTTTCACTATCGGCAGCTCCGTTTTCTTGTTCCTGCTGGTATTCTTCTAAAATATCCTGCCGGTGATCCTGCCAAACGTTTTTGTAGATTTCTCGCGCCATCAATTCGAGCTTCCATGCTTGCACATTGGGGGCGCTGCATTTGGGGGCTACATTCCTCAGCGACCGCTGATAACAGATATATCGAACAATGCCTTTCTCTGCGCGGAACGCCCGCATTCTGGCTCCGCAGCCACAAAACAGGCGGCAAGCCCATTTGTCGGCGTGTTCGCTCTTTCCATACAAGTAAGCCTGCGTTATATTGCCGTCTTTGTACGACTGCCATGCATGTCTGCGGCGCTGACATTTATCCCATAGTTCCTCTGAAATGATTGGCTCAAAACTGCCTTTCACCAGAATGTAATCCTGTTCGCTGTTCTTGATGCTTTTATGGCTGAGGAAATCATCAATATGCGATTTGTTGTATGTCAAATACCCTTTATAAATCGTATTCTTGGTGATTGAGAGAACCTGACGCGCGCTCCATTGTGGCATTCCGGATTTATTCGATGCGCCTTCTTGCGTTAGTGTCTGGGCTATCTCGGTGCCATTTATGCCATCAGCATACCAAGCAAAAATTTTTCTGACAGTCTCTGCCTGACTTTCCTGCACCACAAGCGTATGAGCCTTTTTATCACGCTTATATCCAAACGGTGTCGGTCCCGCAACATAGGTGCCTTTTTTCTGTGACGTCTGAATGCCCGCCTTGGTGCGTTCACTCATTTTACGGCTTTCATCTTGCGCAAGGCTTGCCATAATGGTCAGGCGAACTTCTCCATCGCCACGCATCGTCCAGATGTCATCATTGACGAAGTACACTTCAACGCCGTACTGTTTCAGCTCACGGGTCGTAACCAAAGTATCCACCGTGTTTCGGGCAAAACGGGAAACCTCGCGGGTCACGATTAGGTCAAACTTCTTTTTCCGGGCATCTCGCAGCATCTTCATAAAAGAAGGCCGGGTTTTCATGCCAGTACCTGAGATTCCTTCATCGGCGTATTGCCCAACCACCGTCCAATTCGGATGATGTTCTGCAAGCTCCAGATACCAGTTCATTTGATTTTTCAGTGCTGATATTTGCGCCTCAAGTTCCGTGGACACGCGCCCATAGAACACGACTCTGCGCGGGCAGTTTTGCTGGTCTGCTTTATCATATTGCATCGGTTTTCCCTCCTTCCCCATCAGTATAATACTGCATTCAGTATTTTCAAAATGTACAAGTCAATGACTCAATCATGGTATAGAAAAGCCGTGGAAGAAGGTTCCTTCCACGGCATGATCTTTATACTACTTTTTCAATAAGGCACTGATGTTTCTTCGTTTTCTTGTCATAGTTGATAGCTACCAAGAGAAGATTTCCTGTATAGCCACGCAGCGAATCCGGATATTTCTTTTCCTTAATCTGCTGCATCGCAGTCTCCGCCGTTTGGTTCCACTTCAACTCCACAACAAGCGCCGGATAGTCATTTCGGTACTCCGGTTTTGGAACGAAAACGAAGTCTGCGAAGCCCCTGCCTGTGGGCAGCTCTCGAACCGGCTTAAAGTAATATTGCATAGCGCTCAGGTATGCAATCGCCAAGACGCTGCTTAAGGAGTTTTCATTGTTGTACTGGATGGCAGAAACATAGTCATCATGGATTTTCTCAACCTGAGTGGCTACTGCATCGCCATCCATATCCAATGTCGCATCCAGCAACTTCTCAGACTCCTGCTGGAACAGCAACATCTCATTCCAATGCTTGCTTTCCACCGCAAGTGTCAATTCCTGCCGGATTTCCTCATTCGGAACGAACGCTGTTTTTCGGTTCTGGTCATATCCCAAGTAGCCAAGATGGATCATATATGTCAAAACATCATCTTTGCTTTGGATATTAACGGTATCGTTCTTGAAGGTAGCCGTGTTTACTTTAACTTCCCCACCGGAAAGCATTTCAATGATTGCCGTTTTCAGCCCATCATAGTTCATGTTGATAAGAGGAACGATTGCTTCATAGGAAGCCGTTTCCGACCAGTAGCTCTTAAACTCTCCCTTCAGCATAACGCTGACAACAGCTCTGGGATTATAAACTTGGTAATCCCTCAACAAGTAACCATCGTACCACTTTTTTACCTTGTCAAAGTCTTTGTGGTACTCCTCGCAAAGATTCTTAACTTCTTCTTCCGTAAAGCCAATGAAAGGTGCCAACGTGCTGGCACTGACCATGGTAAACTCATCGAAGTTATTCAAGGCCGACTGCGTTTTTTCCTTTTTGATTGGCAGAATGCCGGTGAGGTATGCAAGCTGAATGTATTTTGTCGGCTCTGTACCTTTGAATAAGCCTCTCAGGAAATAGATATATTCTTCTTGAACAGCCTTATTGGTTGCTTCATCTCGGATCAGAATATCCCATTCATCAATAATCACAATAAATTTCTGACCGGTCGAGTTTCTGATGCGCGACAAAGCGTCCGCCAATGTCAACACTTCGTTAGGAAGAACTTCAGGGTAGTACTCTTTTAGTTCCTCAAAAACTGATTGCGTAATGTAGGATATAATACTTTTGATGTCTGCACAGCTGGACAAAAACCATTGTACATCTATATGGATCACATCATACTTGTTGAGATGCTTTTTGAAGTCGCTACTCTTGCCGATTGTAAGCCCATCGAACATCTTTTCTGAATCGCAGCCTTTGCTGTAATAGGCTGCCAACATATTAGCCGTATAGGACTTACCAAATCTCCGGGGGCGGCTATTGCAGATATATGCTTCTGGTGTATCAAGAACGCTGTTGGTATATTCCAGCAGACCCGTTTTATCCATATAAATTTTTGAATTCAGTGCAACTTGAAACGCACTATTATCCGGATTCACGAATCTTCCCATTTCGCCAAAGCCTCCTTCAGAAGTCATTTATTTCTAAACATTCAAATGACATTAGTATAGTCATATAGTACCATTTATCGCTACAAATAGCAAGTTGGAAATTTCCCTATAATAGTACAAAAGGTACAAAAGCGCCGCAGCAGGGTTCTCTTTCATAGCATGATCTATCATCGCAGACACCTCATCTGCTATGACGATGATTAAATTTTGCCACATGGAATCCTGCTTTCTGCATATAATCTTCAAAAATATATGCAGATAAAACTCGAAAGGCGCAATAAGCCACAAATTTCGATAATTTTCCTTCGATGAACCTGTCAGATGTCATCTGTTTGAACCATTCGGAATTCCCGAATAGTTGCCATCACGGTCTATTCCTCATCCGAATTATAATATTACCATTTACGGATTCAAATAGCAAATCTAGCGTCATTCCATAACGGCACAATAATGCCGTGGAAGTTTTTCCTCCACGGCACGATCTGTCGTTATAGCTGTGCGTTTCTCTCCCTCTGCAAATTCCAGACAGGCAACCCTTCCCGGCGCTTTGCCTCGCATCGCTTTGCAGCCATGCGATATGTTTTCTCGCATCTTGGCACGCTCGTGGAATCCAGTCATGGCGCTGCTTCCCCAATACGGTACAGCAGAGGACGCTATTCACTTTCTCGGAGGTTTGGAACCTCCTAATACATAAGAGAACAGCGAATCGAATTTTTTCCACAACTTTTTCAATTTTCTTTTTTTACCAGAAATATATCCACACGCATATCTTTCCACAAACCGGGGTGGATCTTAATCCCACGCGCTTTCTGATACTCATAGGCTGTCACAAAGTCAACCGCAAAACTCAAAAGTGGTATCTTTTCATCCAGCACGCTCACCTGATTTTTTTGACAGCTTTCCAGCCATTCCACCAACTTACGCTTTCTTTTGGTTCGGCTCATGTTCAAAAAGAAATCCTGTGGACGACATATTGTCGCGCAATCGGGTCCAGCACTTTCTTTATCCTGCTTGCCGATTTGCTCTTGCTCAATATCATAGGGAACGCCACTTTTATAGGTAATCATCGCTATCGGCTGCCTTTCCGATTGGATAGGCATAATCTGCTGCACATTCATCAACTGCAACATCCAAATGTATCGGTTATTGCTTTTTACAATCCGGTTGGCATACCTGTCCAGAAAGCCCGGCTCTATTTTACCATCCGGAAAAGAGGCATCATCGCTGAGTGCAGCCTCGATGCTGTGCATATCTAACCTTGCTTCAGGACGCTGTTCCTGTATGGAACTTTGCAGTAAGCCTTCGACATTTATAATCTCATTGTTGATTTCCGTACTTCTGCTTAAGAAATCATCCATAGTTATGCTTCGGCTTGCCCGCTGGCTGACAAGATCGTCCAATTCCTCATTCAGTGCAGAGAGCTTGTTCTCCAGCTGGTTTCCATCATTCGGTGTGCCGGTAGTGTTCAACTTTGCATCCAACATCCGCAAAAGACCCAGTATATCCTCGGCATTTTCTTTCCAAACTGTACGGAACACTTCCCTTGCCATCAATTCCAGCTTCCATTCAGATGCGTATGGTGCCGGACAAGGAATGCCGTTCAGTGCTCTGGCGACATCTTTCTTTTTGAACCTTTTCGACCGTGCACAGATAAGCCGCATATTTTTCCCACCGTTGGCCGTTTTATCGTAGCCTTCGATTTGGAATCGCATCCCACAATCGCAAAACAGAATTTTCGTCCATTTGTTCTGCGGAAAGGACACACCAAATTTATGGGCACGACCATCTTTTCCTTTGACAAATGCAGCTCGCTTACTGCGGATCTGATTGCAGGTTTCCCATAGCTCCTCTGAGACGATTGGCTCAAAGTTTCCCTTTACAAGAACAAAGTTCTCCTCGCTGTGATTGATGCGGTTATGGCTGAGGAAGTCATCAATATGGGATTTATTATAGGTCATATAGCCCTTGTAAGTGGGCTTGCGGAGTACCCGTGATACCTTGCTCGCCGTCCAGCTCAGGCCACCACCGCCATCCTTGCGGTTTTCTTCTATAAGCATTTTGGCAACAGTCGTTTCTCCGTGCCCCTCGGCGTACAGATTAAAGATTCTTCGCACCGTTGCCGCCTGTTCCTCATTGATTACATAAGTTCCATCCACACGGTCATAACCGATAATATTACCGCTGCCATAGAGTACACCTTTCTCACGGCTCATCTTCTGTCCGGCTTTTACGCGCTCACTGGTCTTGCGGCTTTCATCTTGGGCAATGCTCGCCATAATGGTCAAGCGAACTTCTCCATCACCGTCCATTGTCCAGATGCCATCATTTACAAAATAGACTTCCACGCCGTATTGCTTCAGTTCTCGCGTAGCATTCAGCGCATCCACCGTGTTACGCGCAAACCTCGACAATTCACGGGTGACAATCAAGTCAAAGCGGTGTTCCTTTGCGTGCTCTATCATCCGCATAAATGATGGACGTTTCTTCATTTGGGTACCGGTTATGCCTTCGTCTATGTACTGCGCTACAACGGTCCAGTTGGGATTGCGTAATGCAAGGTCTGTATACCATTCCATCTGATTTCCCAGCGCAGATAGCTGTTCCTCATGTTCTGTTGAAACGCGGCCATAAAACACCACCCTGCGCGGTCGATTCTTGTAATTTCCAATATAGTCTGTCATTTCGAACGCCTCCTTGTTCTTTCATTGTACAAGGGGCAAATTCATAAGGGAAATGTACAAAAACACTGGTACACTTGCCATCCTTGTATGAGCGTTGCTGCTCTATACTATAAGAGTACGTTCTCTTGATTTTTTTCCACAATCACTATTTTTAGTTGATTGCACTTGACATACATCAAGTAGCCATGCCACGCGGATAGCATTTTTCAGAACATATCAACAAAAATGACCCTGCACGATTCTGTGCAGGATCAAAATATATATTCGTTTTATTTTCGTTCATAACTGGTTGATGGGCCGGCTCCGACTTTTTCAAATAACTATTTCGAAAAATCAGCCGGGCTATCAAACTGGAATTTGTTATTCTCCTATGGAGGCACCGCTATCGTCTTTAAGGCCACAAATCGCAACTATACCATTATTTTTATAACTTACAACGAGAGTAGTGTCATTCCCACGTTTCCAACATGCAGTGCTGTTTTCACTGGTATCAGGCTTCCCCCATATCTCTCTAAGCTGGTCAATATGGTACCCTGGCAAAAGGCTATTAACATCGGCTTCGCTCATTTCTGCGCAACGCCAGCGGGGGTCACGGCATTATCAAGATGGGCAACAGCATGATACCATTCTCCAATCTGGAACCCAAGGATAGTGATGTCTATCAGCTCATCACAACGAAACCGGGAGAAAGGAAGAAGCAGGAATGATTTTGCATAAAGAAAAGGCGGGTCGAAGCCCGCCTTATAATTAGTGGCAGTCTAGTGTTGCCAGATATTGTTTTCCAGATCACGCAGACGCGCTTTGTAGTCGTTAATAAGCGCCTGCGTGTTTTCTGTATCCGGAAAGCTGACAATATAGCCGTCTTCGGATTCATGAAAGCCGACAAGGCCCGCATAACAGCAACAGCCGTCACGGCGGGTAAAGCCGTGACGGCTGTTTTGGAGATCAGCTGCGTCCCATTTCGTTTTTGCGGTCAGGTGCTGTTTATCTGCGGCGTTTCTTTTTGCGCATCACGAAAACGCCAGCCAGCGCCACACCGCCGACAATCGGCAACGCAACCCACCATACAGGGAGCTTTGTTGCGGGGGCAGTTGGCGCGGGGGTCGGGCTGCTGTCCGGTTTTGCGGTAGCAGTGGGCGCGAGAGCTGGGCTGCTCTCCGGCTTTGCGGTAGCAGCAGGCGCAGGGGTCGGGCTGCTGTTTGGTTTTGCGGCGGCAGCAGGCGCGGGGGGCGTGCTGCTATCCGGTTTTGCGGCGGCAGCAGGCGCAGGGGTCGTGCTGCTGTTCGGTTTTGGGGTAGCCGTGGGCGCGGGGGTCGCAGGTGCTGCGTCCTTTTCAAAAATTGCTTTGACCTCCACATTGCCGTCCGGCATGGTGAACTTATTGTCCTTGATAGTCACATTGCCGCTGATGACCTGCCACTCCTTGAAGTGGTAGCCCTCTTTGGGCGTGGCGGTCAGGCGAATCTCCGTTCCGACCACAGCTTTTGCATGAGATGCGGAAGCCGTGCCGTTGCCGTCCGTTTTCACGGTGATGGTGAACTCGGTGGGCACAGGCGGTGCGTCCTTCTCAAAGATGGCCCTGACCTCCACATTGCTGTCCGGCATGAGGAACTTATCGTCTTTGATGGTCACGCCGCCGCTGATGACCTGCCACTCCTTGAAGTGGTAGCCCTCTTTGGGCGTGGCGGTCAGGCGAATCTCCGTTCCGACCACAGCTTTTGCATGAGATGCGGAAGCCGTGCCGTTGCCGTCCGTTTTCACGGTGATGGTGAACTCGGTGGGCACAGGCGGTGCGTCCTTCTCAAAGATGGCCCTGACCTCCACATTGCTGTCCGGCATGAGGAACTTATCGTCTTTGATGGTCACGCCGCCGCTGATGACTTGCCACTCCTTGAAGTGGTAGCCCTCTTTGGGCATGGCGGTCAGGATGATCGTCGTACCGGCCGCAGCGGTGGAAGGAGTTGCGGCACCAGTGCCGTTTCCGTCATTACTGACGGTGATGGTGTAGGTGGAGGGGGTAATAACGCTGTTCTTCCATAGTGCTTTGATCTCAATATCCCCGTTCACGGTGTAGGAATCTCCCACCTTGTACTCCGTGCCGCCGATCTCCCAAGCCTTGAACTCCTGATCGGCGGGAGCTGTGAAGCCGCACTCGGGCAGGATGTAATTTGTCTCTGCCTTGACGGTAACAGGCTCCATGCTGCCGCTGCCGCCGTTGCCATTGAAGGTGATCGTACAATCCGCGAGTGGCGCACCCTCACCCACCGTGACCGCCACATCGGGGCCGGCAAAGTGGTTGTTATCCTCCGCATAGCGGACGAAGTAATTGCCAGCGGACAAGTTTTCAATCTCCGTGCCGTTGCACGCCGTATAGATGCTTTTGTCTGCCATACGGTATTCCATCTTGTCGGTCACGCCGCTGATCTTGCCGTCGCCGCCGCCCTCAGTGGTAGGCGCGACACCGATCAAGCCGTTAGGCGCTTCCTGCGTGGCTTTGCCGATGCTCCACGCCGCAGTCACGGCATCGGTGCTGCCGTCCGCCCATTTGCCGGTCTTGGATGTGACGCGAACGGTGTAATCGCCCGCGTCCGTGGCAGTGTTGCCGGAGATGTCCATAGTAGCGAGATCATAACCGTTCACGGTCGCTGTATGCTCGGAGCCATTGTAGGTGTAGGTTCCTGTGACGCTGATGCTGGGCTTGGCGGGATTGGTGGGCTCAGGAGGCGCGTCCTCCTCGAAGATTGCTTTGACCTCTACATTGCTGTCCGGCATGAGGAACTTATTGTTTTCGATGGCCACGCCGCCGCTGATGACCTCCCACTCCTTGAAGCGGTAGCCCTCGTTGGGCATGGCGGTCAGAGTGATCTCCGCACCGGCAACAGCCTTTGCGGGAGATGCGGAAGCCGTTCCGTTGCCGCCGCTGGTCACGGTGACGGTAAACTCGGTGGGCGTGGCCTTGGTTATCGCAATAGATAGCTCCTTCGTATCGCTGCCCGCGCTGTTTTCCGCCTTGACGGTGAATTTGGCGGTGCCATCCGCAGTGGGCGTGCCGCTGATCTCGCCGGTGGTTTCTTTCAGCGTCAGGCCATCGGGCAGAGCGCCGCCGCTAATGCTCCATTTGATGGGCGTAGTGCCGGTGGCAGTCAGGGTCTGGCTGTACGCCTCGCCCACCTTGCCATCCGGCAGGCTGGACGTGGTGATGCTGGGCGCGGCGGCAGCGTTTTCGCTGATGGTGAAGTAGTGCTCCGCCTTGCCGCAGTAGTTCCCCGTGCCGTATAGCGTCACCTTGGGGGCTTTTTCCGGGTCAAAGCCCGCGTCGTTCGGGTTGAGGGTGTAGGGATTGACGTTGTTGGAATAGCTGGCGGTGTAGTCCGTGTTCTCCGCAAGCTGCTTCGTTTCGTTCTCGCCCGTCTGATGGGAAAGCCCCGTCAGCTTCTTTTCGCTGCCGTCTGAGACGCAGTCCGTCAGCCCCTCCATCGTCAAAAGCCCATGCTCATAGCAGTATCCAAGATCATACTTGCCGCAGAGCGTACATTTTCCGTATTGGTCAAAGATATGGTCAATGGTCTTTCCGTTGACGGTGCTGCCGCAGATGGAGATGTTTTCCGCCGGAATACCGGGCAGCTCCTTTGTGTGCAGGTCGTCATAGACATAGTTTGTGCCGTCCTTTTCCTCAAGCCGGAAGGAGTCCACCGTGCTGTTCAGGATCTGGATCCCGATCACCGTTTTACAGCCGCTCGCGTTTTTCCCGATGCCGGGAATATAGTCGCTATCACTCCTTAAAGAGCCGCCCTTTGCGGTCACGGTGCTGTTTTCAATGATGATATCCATCCGGCCGCCATGAGAGGTATACCCCGAGCCGATGGCGGGACCGAACTTTAAGTTGCGAACGGACACCTGACTGTTCGCAATGCGGATACGGCTCTCGCGATCGGTTGAGGATCGCAAACCGCTGCCGATGGGCGCGTTGAGTGAAGACGTAATATCGATTTGGCTATCCTGAATGTCGATGCTGCCAAAGGAACCATTGGTGCCGCCGCCAATCGTGCAGTAATTATAGGTGTACTCATCGTTCAGGCGGATGCTGCTGCCGCGGATCACGATCTCTTCAACGGAAGAATATTCTCCACGTGCGCCGATGATATCGCCCGTCAACACGGTGCTGTCCGTGATCTCCAGCTTTTTCAGCGTCTTTGCGTCAGTTATTGTGTGCACGGTTTCGTCCATAAAAATGCCGTAGGTGTGCAGATCGGAATCCCGAACGGCAATGCTCCCATTGCCGCCGACGCGAATGCTTCTAAAATGCGGCAGCCTGATCTCGCTGTTTTCAATAACGAGCTCGCTGTTGCTGCCCACGCGGATCCCATCGGTGAGAACGGAGAGTGTGTCCGTGGATGCAACGCGGCAGTTTCGGATGGTGAGCTTCCCACCCGGCGAGTCTGCGTCCCAGCCGATCAGAATCTTTTCGGCGCTGAGAGACGGAAGCTTTGCGTCCGAAATGGTGATGCTTCCAACGCTTCCGCCGGCGGCTCCGCCGATGCAGGCGCCGTCCTTACTGGAAATGGATTTAATCACATCGCCGTTGATGGTGATGCTTTCGCAATCCACTCGCTCGGAATAGCTGTTCGTAAAGCCACCGATGGCTGCGCCGCTGCCCTCGGCGGAAACGGTGATCTCACCGCCGGTGATGCGAATGTTGCCCTTACTGCCGATGCCTGCCGCACCGCCTTTTCCGACCGCATGGATGACGCCGCCGGTGATGGTGACACCGCTCTTGCCTGTGCCTCTATCGCCAATGGCGGCGTTATTGCGATTGGCTGTGGCTTCTATCGTTCCTCCATTGATGGTAACGGTTGCTGTCCCGATGATTTCAAATCTGGATCCGCCGATGCCGAAGCCATTTCCCTTGGCAGTTGCCTTGACAGTACCGCCGTTGATGGTGATACTGCCGTTTTCAAGAGGCCCGATCCCGTTTCCGGAGAGCACCCTGTGCGAATTTTCTCCAAAGTTGTTGACGCCCCCACGGGCGGTTACATCGCCGTCGTTGATGGTGATCGTGCCGCCATCTCCTGTGGTGATCGCATCGTTGGCAGCCTCGGCGATGACCGTGCCTCCGTTGATGGTAACGCTGCCACCATAACCGTAGTGGCACGTGCCGATGCCTACGCTTGTCACAGCAAGAGGATTGCCTTCCGGCAAGGCAAAGGGTTCGGTACGGACGATGCCGCCGTTGATGGTGATGCTGCCGCCCTGCCTGCGGTTGTAGACCTCACCGCGGTCGGTGGAGCGAAACTCAATTTCTTCTGCACGTGTCCCACCGATGGCGGAGGCATTATCCTGCCCCTTGGCGCGGATATTGCCGCCGTTGATGACGATCGTGCCCTCGCTTTCGCGGATACCATCGTTGCCTGCTCTCCAGCGCGCACTGCTGCCGATGCCGGCCATTCCGCTATCCGGCCATACAGAGTAATGGACCATCCTGTCGAGGTTGAAATCCGCCGGGAGGCACGCCGTCAGCCTGCCCATGGTGCCCTCATCGGTGCTTTGAGCGTAGACGGTGAAGGTGTCGCCCACCTTTACATCGATGCCCCACTCCGCCGTGAGGTGGCTGCCGTTCGTTAGGATCAGATTGACCGCGCCGTGGGTGTCCACGCGGGGCGTGATGGTCACGTTGCCCTCCACCACATACCAGCCGGCGGGCAGATCGTACCATTTGTCGTCATAGTCGAGAATGCTTTTCTTGGTTTCGCTCGTCAGCACGGTGTATGCGGTGCAGACCTGCTGATTACCGTCTTTGTCCAAATAGGTGATCGGATCGGTGGAGATCGGCCTTGCCTCCATCCATTGCGCCACCAGCTCCATGTTTTCGAACACAGGGTAATCGAAATTCCACTCCGGCAGATTGATGTATTGCAGATCGGCTTTGTTATACCAGCCGATAAAGGTATGTCCTTCCTTGATAGGGTCAGCGGGTCTTTGCACCTTTTGTCCCTGCAAAACCTGTTGCGGAGCGACCGCACTGCCTCCATCGGAATCAAAGGTGACCGTCACATTTGTAACGGCAGGAGACTCATCTGCCGCAAACGCAGTTGTCGGCAATAGTGTCAGCACCATGCAGCATAGGAGCAGGATGCTGAGTATTCGTTTCTTCATTGGCTTTTCTCCTCCTGTTCGTGTCGGGCGGGCTTGCCTGTCCCGTCTTTTCTCTGGTTTTCCTTGCTTTTGAGCCGGAAGCACAGCGCGGTGATGACCACCGCCGCTGCAAAGGAGACGACGGCCACCAGCACATAGCCGCCCGCATCCTCCCGCAGCAGCATCGCACCGAAGCCGCCCCCGGCATCGGTCTGTCCCTGCCCGATGACCCTGTCCGCTGTCTGCAGCAGCACCGCAAACAACAGCATACATACAGCGCTCAGCCTGCCGATGCCGCGTTTCTGCCTTCGTCGGGTGTTTTTGCGTATCTGCCTTTTGACAAGCTCGACCCGTCTTGCGGTATCATACATATCGGGGAAGCCTCCTCGTATTATAAAGTAGTAGTTATTAAAGTCCCTCTCCAAGGACAAAATGCTACAATAGACAAGGTGCTGTGGATTGGTTTAAACCTCCTACCGCAAGACGGTTTCGGAAAGGCTCCAACCACGGCTCTTTGTTTTTAGTGTTAATCAGTTAGATACCGCCAGACGGTTTATATAGAACGAGGTTACATAGCAAAGAGGTGTGGCTCTAAGCAGCACTGTAAAATAAAACGCCGGAGGTAAAAAGAAATGATTTTTGTTGGTATCGATGTTGCAAAGGACAAGCACGATTGCTTTATCCTCAACTCGGAAGGAACGGTCTTGGCAGATGTATTTACCATTGCCAATAACCGCATCGGTTTTGAGACGCTTCTTTCAAGAATCCAAAGCTGTTCCCAAGGTGAAAGCAAAATAAAAGTAGGGCTTGAAGCCACAGGACATTACAGCTACAATCTGCTGGGGTTTCTTTTAGACAGCGGCCTGGCAACCTATGTCATTAACCCTCTGCACACGAACCTCTACCGGAAAAGTCTCAGCCTGCGAAGAACCAAAACAGATCGGATAGACGCGCGTACCATTGCAATGATGCTCATGTCTGATGTGGACCTCAAGTCCTACTCAAATACAGCATACCACAATGAAGAGCTAAAGTC
>OJAL01001131.1_pt1 | contig 15634 bp, 21 predicted proteins | sample 1589301 | NCBI WGS metagenome assembly OJAL01 (sample SAMN03283261) | human gut metagenome | biome: human-associated habitat; material: feces | host: Homo sapiens | place: USA | collected 2013
ACATGCAGCGTGGAGGAAGCCCTACTGCGAAGGATCGTTACTATGCATCTATCATGGGTGCTTACGCAGTAGACATCATGCTGGAAGGCAAGACCAATCGTGTCGTTGGTTACCAGCACGGTGAATTCATCGATTTTGATATTGAGGATGCACTGCAGATGGAGAAGGGTATCAACGATTATCAGTTCGAGGTATCTCGTTTACTTTCCATCTAATTTAACAGTTCAGACATCATGAATAGAAAATATGCGTGGGTGCTTGCACACTACGCATATTTTTCTACTCATGTCTGAACGGATACGAAGACAAAGGCGTTTCCCATTGCGTGGAAGCGCCTTTTTGACTATAATAAACTCATCCATAGAATGCATCACGTCTGCTTGCAGACAGGGGATGCATTCTATGAGAGGAGTAAACAGACATGAGTATGAAGGACGATAGTCCGGAATACGAATGGATGTTGCGATTTTGAGAGTGCGTAGCACGAAAAATCGCATTATTATGCATTATTATGGATATATAGCAGGGAGCAGACAGATATGATCACAAGCAGCAACAATGCAAAAGTAAAACAGGTCGTGCAGTGGCAGACGAAGGCGAAGGAACGGCGTAAGGATCACGTATTCCTGGCGGAGGGCGTCAGGATGTGTGAGGAAGCGCCGGTAAAAAGCGTAAGAGAGGTCTATCTCACGGAAGAACTGGAGCAGAAGCTCCGCCGGAACGCACAGAACGGCGATACTGCATTCTGGGATAAGCTTCAGCAGACCGGCTATGAGACCGTATCCCCGGAGGTATTTGCAAAAATGGCAGATACCCAGACTCCCCAGGGGATCCTCACCGTGTTGGAGCAGCCTTCCTATGATCTGACACAGCTTCTGGAACAGCCGGAGCCTTTATTTTTGATCCTGGAGAATTTACAGGATCCCGGGAACCTGGGAACCATGATACGTACCGGGGAAGGAGCAGGAATAACGGGCGTTATTATGAACCAACAGACTGTGGATATCTTCAATCCCAAGACCATACGGGCCACCATGGGCTCCATATTCCGGGTACCGTTTGTCTATGTGCCGGAGCTATCCACGGTGCTGACGCAGATGCATGAGCGAGGGATCCATACCTACGCGGCACACCTGAAGGGACAGAAATATTACGATAGCTTTTCCTTCCGGGAGCCCACCGCATTCCTCATTGGCAATGAAGGAAACGGACTGACCAAAGAGATCTCCGACCAGGCCGGGCAATACCTCAAAATTCCAATGGAAGGTAAGGTGGAATCCCTGAATGCCTCGATCGCAGCGGCTCTTTTGATGTATGAGGCGCACAGACAGCGAAACCTGTAGGTATAGTAGCGGTTCGGGGCTATATGATATTTAGTTAGATGGAAAACAGAGCAGGAGGACAGATATTATGAAGATTGGATTTATCGGATTGGGAAATATGGCAACGGCAATGATCGGTGGCATGCTGCAGAAGGGCATTGCAAAGCCGGAGGACATCATCGGTTCCTCTAAGACAGAAACAACTGCAGAAAAAGTTAAAACAAAATTTAATATTAACACAACAACAGACAATACTGCCGTGGCTGAGCAGGCAGATATCCTGTTCTTAGCCGTAAAGCCTATCTTTTTCCCGGAAGTGATCGCCGAGATTAAGGATGCTGTTAAGGCCGATACCCTGATCGTCAGCATCGCAGCAGGCAGGAATCTACAGTATCTGAAGGATGCATTTGGCAGACCGGAGCTTAAGCTGATCCGCTGCATGCCCAATACGCCGGCCCTGGTACTGGAGGGCTGTACCGGTGTATGCATCGGAGAAAATGTCACGGAGGATGAGACAGAGCAGGTGCTTTCCCTGCTCCGTTCCTTCGGCATCGCAAGTGTCGTACCGGAGCGTCTGATGGATGTGGTCGTGGGAGTCAGCGGAAGCTCTCCCGCATATGTATTTATGTTTATTGAGGCCATGGCGGATGAAGCTGTGGCAGCCGGAATGCCCAGAAAACAGGCCTATGAATTCGCAGCACAGTCCGTACTCGGCAGTGCCAAAATGGTGCTGGAGACCGGAAAACATCCCGGGGAGCTGAAAGACATGGTATGTTCTCCCGGAGGTACCACCATCCAGGCAGTCAAAGTACTGGAAGAGAAGGGCATGCGTGCCGCTGTGATGGATGCCATGGACGCCTGCATCGAGAAGTCAAAATGTATGTAGTGACAGCTCGACCATGAACAGAGTCGAGAGCAAAAATCATGTTAACATGATTTTGTGAACGAATATGTTCATGAGTTGAGCGCCGGTTCATGAGCAAAGGTAGTCACGCAGTGACGAAAAGCGTGATAACGCGACTTTGCGAATGGCGCAAGCCGAGCTGTCATGGCTAAATAGCGCCCCAAATCCCGAAACTTGACAAAAATTTGGTCATCTGCTATGATATTCCGCGTAACAAATTTAACATTTTTGTAACAAACTGGTGAAAATATTAAGAAATACATCATATACTATTCACTGGGAGATCCGCAGGTATACCACCCCGTCCGGGGAATTTTCCTGTGGGAAAGGCGTGTATCAAGATGACAAAAAGCAGAAGAATGCTGGTTGTATGTGCAGGACTGCTCTGTTCTATCTTCCTGAGCATGCAAATGAGCATGACCGCACAGGCAAGCAATACTAAAAACTATGTCAATGATCTGAACGGTGGTGTCGCATCGATCTTAGACCCCGGTTCCAAAAACAGTACTGAGGTCATCAATGCAACGGTGCAGGAATTGAATCTGACATTCCCCTCTGAGGAAGAGATCAGTTCCGGGCTGGTCATGGCAAACGTAAGAGATGCCGTGAATGTACGAAGCGATGCCAGTGAGGATGCTTCCAAGGTCGGCAAGCTGTACAAAGACTGTGGAGGTACGATTTTAGAGCGCAGGGACGGTTGGACCAAGATCCAGTCCGGTACGCTGATCGGCTGGGCCAAAGACGAATATCTCCTGTTCGGGGATGATGCGAAGGCACTGGCCAATGATGTGGGCAGAATGATCGCACAGATCAACACGGAGACTCTTCGTGTGAGAACCGAGGCGGATCAGGAGGCCGGAGTTCTGGGACTTCTTCCCAAGGGCGATATAGTGGATGTAGTAGATAACAGTAATCCCGAATGGGTCTGCATCGACTACGAAGGAGCAGACGGATATGTGTCTGCGGAGTATGTAACAGTAGATTTCCAGATCGACTCCGGTGAGACTTTAGAGGAGATCAAAGCAAGAGAAGCCGCAGAGCGTGAAGCAAAACGTCATGTGAACTACGGCGAATACACCACCGATGCGGATACCACGCAGCTGTTGGCAGCATTGATCCAGTGCGAGGCAGGATGCGAGAGCTACGAAGGACAGCTGGCAGTAGGTGCTGTTGTTATGAACCGTGTACGAAGCGGCGCTTACCCGAGTAGCATTCATGGTGTGATCTATGCGTCCGGACAGTTCACTCCGGCATTGAACGGTAAGGTAAATACCGTATACGAATCCGGCAAGATCAACGCAAGCTGTATCAAGGCAGCGGAAGAAGCCATCTCCGGCGTATCCAATGTGGGAGATCTGACACACTTCAGACGTAACAACGGCCGTGACGGAATCGTGATCGGTAATCATGTATTCTATTAAAATCACAAAATTAGAATCACAAAATTACAAAAGAGGCGGTGTCCCAAAGGGGATGCCGTCTTTTTGACTACAAAGACATCTACAGACAGCACAATAACCATAAGTATCGTGCGAAGGTTGCAGTTGCCATACACATACATTTGTAGTACACTGGATACAACTACAAAACCAAAGGAGTGATTATATGAGCGAAATGGTAACCTTGTGGCTTGTGGTATTGATCGTATCGATCGGGGTGGAGGTCGCTACTCTGGGACTGACGAGCATATGGTTCGCCGGAGGCGCGGCTGTGGCAGTGATCGTTGCCGCATTTCATGGACCGGTCTGGTTACAGATCCTGTTATTTTTTGCAGTATCTCTGCTGCTGTTATTTTTCACCAGACCCATCGCAGTCAGATATTTTAACAGAGACCGCGTAAGGACGAATGTGGAAAGCATGATCGGCAGACAGGCGATCGTGACCAGTGAGATCGACAATCTGCAGGGCATCGGCCAGGTGACGGTAGGTGGACAGGAATGGAGTGCCAGAACGGAAGAAGACGGACTGAATTTACAGCCCGGGACCGTGGTGGACATTGTGGCAGTCAACGGGGTCAAGCTGATCGTTAAAGTGGATCCCCAGATGGCAAAAGTGACGGAAAACTTATCAGAGCCGCAGTCGTAAGAATCGTGTAGAACCAATACATGAGGGAAAAGTGCGTACAAGGGGTACGCAGCGTACACAAACGTACGCAGAAGGAGGAAAAATGATAGTATTAATTATTATTGCCGTTTTAGTATTATGGATCTTCGTATCCTGTATCAAGATCGTTCCCCAGGCACAGGCCTATGTCATCGAGCGTCTGGGTGCTTATCAGGCTACCTGGAATGTAGGATTTAATTTGAAGATCCCGTTCGTCGACAAGGTTGCCAGAAAAGTCAACTTAAAGGAGCAGGTAGCGGATTTCCCGCCCCAGCCTGTAATCACCAAGGATAATGTAACCATGCGGATCGATACCGTAGTCTTCTATCAGATCACCGATCCTAAGCTGTTCACCTATGGCGTAGAGAACCCTATGATGGCGATCGAGAATCTGACTGCCACCACCCTGCGTAACATCATCGGTGACCTGGAGCTGGATCAGACCCTGACCTCCCGTGAGACCATTAATACCAAGATGCGTGCAGCACTGGATATTGCTACCGATCCCTGGGGTATCAAGGTGAACCGTGTAGAGCTGAAGAACATTATCCCTCCCGCAGAGATCCAGAACGCCATGGAGAAGCAGATGAAGGCAGAGCGTGAGAGACGTGAAGCCGTAACCCGTGCCGAAGGTGAGAAAAAGGCTAAGATCCTGGAGGCAGAAGGTGCCAAGGAATCCGCCATCCTTCGCGCAGAGGCAGACAAACAGGCAGCCATCCTCCGTGCAGAGGCAGAGAAGGAGAAGATGATCCGCGAGGCAGAAGGTGAAGCCGAAGCCATCCTCAAGGTGCAGCAGGCGAATGCCGACGGTATCAAGATGCTGAAGGAAGCGGGTGCAGATGCCGCAGTCCTGAAGCTAAAGAGCCTGGAAGCATTCGAGAAAGTAGCGGACGGTCAGGCCACCACCATCCTGCTCCCCGCAGAGCTGCAGGGCATTGCCAGCATAGCAGAGACCTTCAAGGCAGCAGCCGGCAAAAAAGCAGAATAAAAGTCATACCGAATAGAATCAGACAGATCAAAGAGGATCTCTTCCGGAATGCCGGTAGGGATCCTTTTTTGCTCCAAGGATCAGGAAACGTGGCATCAAGTGCATGAGAATTGCAAGTAATATTTAGACACATATTCATTTTTGTTAATTGTGCACAAAAGAAGAGTGCTTTTAGAAACCGGATCAGGCGCTAAAAGTACTCTTTTATTGTGCAGATTTACAACAGCTTTTGCATAATCTGTTTTTCTGTCAAATTTTTGGTACAGATTTTGGTACCATTCCTACCCCCTCATAAGACTATCTAAGTAATCAAAATACGATTACTAAGATAGTCTATACGTCCCCCGCCCATCTCCCCGGGGGACAAAAGAAAAAAAAGCATCAAAAGAAAAGGCAAGTTTTCATTGCCTTTCATCAGGTGCCTGGTTAACCTACAAGATCAGCAGCAGACAGACCGTTAAACTGTCTCCTAGGGTAGTGATTCATCCAATCCTGGATAGCTTGTATTTCTGCTTTTGAATACAAACCAATATCGTCACCTTTTGGAATCCACCGTCTGATGAAACGGTTACTATTTTCATTTGTGCCACGTTCCCCGGAGCAGTACGGATGGCAGAAGTAGACCGTTGTACGGTTCTTCTTGGTTCTGCAGCTTCTTTCAATAGACTGCCAGTCCGCAAATTCCATACCATTATCACAGGTAATTGTTTTAAACTTTCCCCGGAATGCCGGAGAACCTATTTTTCTTTCGTACTGATCCAGTGCCCTGATCACAGATTTTGCAGTTCTGTCCTTAATCTTAAAAATCAATTCATCACGTGATTTTCTTTCAGACAGCACCAACAGACACGTAAGATCATCCCTGGAACTGTAAACTGTATCCATTTCCCAATGACCGTATTCTTTACGTTCCAGGATCTCCCTGGGTCTCTCTTCGATGGATCTACCCCGAAAAAATTCTCTTTTGGTTGTTTCTTCCTCATTCTTTTTCTTTTTCCTAGGTTTCGCATAAGGTAAATTATTAACAGTTACACCCTTAATCCAGTGAGCATAGACATAATTATATATACTCTTCACGCATAACTTGTGATCCGGGACCGCATACAGTGCAGCTTCCGGGCTGTACTTCTGATCCAGGATCAAAGCAGCCACTTCCGCAAGAAATGGATCATCAGCAGACAGTTTTCTTTTCCGACCTCTACGGCTCATATTTTCCTTATGGATCCGCTGCCCCACATCATAGCCATAGCGTTTTTCATCCTGCCACAGCTTACCCCTTGCAATAAAAGTACCTCTTTTAATTTCATTATAGACCGTAGCTCTGCAGCATCCGATCATCTCCGCGATCTTTGTTACCGGTGTCTTTTCCTGGTGTAACTTTTCAATCAGGTATCTGTCTTTCTCCGTCAGGTATTTCATGACTGAACCCCCTTTCATACTTCGAGGGTATCAGGATCATAGATATATTTATCAAGGTTAAAATAAACAGCTGCGCTGACCTTGACAAATATATCTAATCCTGATAGTCCAGTCAGCCAGGATACGAAAGGAAACTTTTCAAAGGTCACTACGTTCCCAATGAAAAGAATTAAACACCCCAAACCCCTCAAGGGGCTTTTTTCTTCCTGGTCTTTCCGGTACATCTCCTTTTCAATTCATTTTCGATATGTCTTGTGCATCAGTCTGAATAATAATTTTTCACCTGGTCCAAGTAAAGAACCGTAAAAATTCAAAGTAATGAATTTTTATCTAACTATAAAAATCGAAAAAATAATTTTTATAGTTTTCTTGACTTTTCCCAGGAGAAAAATTTTCCATTATTCAGACGCCCAAGACAGATACACCGAAAACGAATTTATAAGAAAAGGAGATGATGGAAGCAGAAAGACCCAGGAAGAAAAACTAAAACCAACAACCCAGAGCAGAAACCCAAAAACGTGATAGGCTCCGCAGGAGCCGGGAAGGTGACAAAATGAAGAAAGCCAAAAAAGAAAATTATAGGATCGTAACAGAAAGCGGAAAACAGTTATTTAACCAAAATTACACAGAAGCAGGAGCAAACAGAATATGGGAAATGTACAACGGAATCTACACCGATGACAACGGAAATGAAGAACACATCTACATAGAAAAAATATAAAAAGTTGCTGACCTATCGGCAGGACGGGGAGAAAGAGGAACAACATGACAAAAAAAGAACTGGAAATCAGATGTGAAATAATGCAAGAAAGACTCAATAGAATCAATGAAATATGTGAGGGATATACAGACAAAAGCAAAGCAACTGAAACCATAGGCGCGATAATGGCACAATGTGACCCTGATTTTTTAGAGAAGTGTATCAGCTGGAGATTGTAATATTGACAAACAGAAAGGAAAAAACCTATAATAACCCCAAGAAAGGGGTGCAGGTTATGGATGAAGAAATGACAGCTATTGAAATGCAAAGATTTTTAAATCAGCAATACGCAGAGGGAAAGACAGAACTGGAAGCATACAGAAATCTGATGGCAATACTGGGTCTAAGTTACCCACAGAAAAGCGAAAAGGAAAAATAAGAAGAGGGGCGCAAGCCCCTCTAAACTTTTACACCATAATTTTTCCGGAACCAATCCACAGAATCATCAAGTGGCAACCATCTGTTTTTTAAAAAATCATCATAACCCTTATAATCAAACTGCGATCCGCTCCGAAACTCTTTAATCAGATTAAACCGCCGACAAAAAGCATTCCAGGTACTGGCATCCTCTAATTGTACTGTTCTATAAAGCTGGTCAAAAGAAATGTTACTTGTAAAATATATGTGCGTGAAGCAAGCTTGTTTATTATTATATCTACACGGCAGTTCTAATGGATAAATGTCCAGCCACTTAAGCAATATATTAATATCAAAATCACAAGCACGGAAATCATCAAAGAGAATAACATCCTGCCCCTTATATCCATCCCAGGGGTTCCGGTTATCAGTCACACGATACACTTTATCGTAACCGCAATATAACTTATATACACCGGAAGTCTTGCCACTTCCTGGATCACCGAACCAGTATTCCACATGCATATCTCGAACAATATTTTTAAAATGTTCATACCGGAGTATCTCCCGGCACCTTTCGACCTTTTCCAGCTGCATCATATAATTCGGATTATCTTCAAGTATTTCATAATTACTTTTTCCGTCTTTGATCATATCATACAAGGCAACTAGATCATTTCGTTGTCCCTGGTGCTCATCCGGAACAATACCGGATTCTTCAAAAGTATTTTTAAGGTTCGTTTCTTCCTTGCTGGATCCCTTATACTTTCCCTCTTTGCGAATGTAATCCCTTGCTTGTTGCAATGTGCCCCGGAGCATATCAAGCTGTGATCCAGGGGGAAACATTTTCTGTAAAGTACTAAACCGAAGAGCACCGCCCCGATGAATAACAATGTGTGTATGTAAAGTGTGCTTTTCGTTTCCAATCTCATCACACATAGCCCAGTAGTCAAGATTGCGGATCGTGGAAAGCACGTCTTTAATTTTATCATGTGAAAAACCTTTATCCAGTGGATTGTTAATGGTGATCATCCACTTACGAGATTGAGAATCTTTTACATCACCCATGTGCATCTCCCTATTTGCGACAGAAGTTATCTTGCGACAGCCATTTGCGACAACTTTGCGACAAATAAAAACCTAGTAAAATCAATACTTTGAACCACTTTGCGACATGCGACAAAAGTTGCCTAGGGGTAATACTAACCCTAGGCAACGCCCTTGACGGCAGGAACCCGGCACCGCGGGACCTTTGCGCCCAAGGACGCGCCCCGCTTCGCTTGTGGGCGCTGTCCCTGGTCACAAGGCTAACCGGGTGCCCCCTACCGTAAAGGGTGAAGTGCACGTTGCAAGCTACAAACGGTTGCACAACTCATTCTGTATTTCATCGATTTCCTCATCAACGTGTTTTAAATGATCAGACAAACAAGAGAGATTGCTTGCATTGACTTCCTCGATCGAATTAAAACGATCCACCGAAACACGTAACAAAGAAATATCTTCATACACGTCCTCCAGGTCCTGTTCCCTTTCACGGACACGGCATAACATATAAGTCACAACAATCACAGTAGCGCAAATAACCAAAACAATAGCAAGAGCCATATCAGACACCGCCTTTCTTCCTGGGACACCAACGAGGAGTATATTTACAAGGAACAATACTATCATTCCACCCGGTATAACCAATAAAACCAGGCATAGACCGGATATCACGATCTGAAAAATACTGCATGATAAACTCCTGATCAGGATGTTCACAAAAACAACTTTTCCGATTTCCATACCGGGAATGATAAAGTTTACAATAATCACATTCAGAGCATTTTATTTTATCTGCCATAATATACCCCCTAAACTATTTTGTGATCATGGGCATAAGCCAACATGGCAACAAATTCATCATAAAACAAAACACGACCAAACTTTTTCAGCATACCTGACTTAGATTTTTCATAAATCTTTTTCAGGGTCTTTTCATTCAGATTCTTTTTCATAAAAACCTACTTTCTCAGCTTTTTGCTGGCACGTTTTAACTTCCTGGAGGGATTAACAATACCGTCAATATTCACAGGGTTATTCCGCTGCAGCTCCAGGATCTGTTCCTCTGATAACATATCACCTTCTTTGCAGGATTTAGTAAGATTTCCGACACATGCCAAGGTATCATAAGCATTAAAAGCAGCATCCTTGATAAACCAACCGAAACGCCTCTTCGGTTTGATCAGCGTAGGATCAGATGCATTCTCAAGGTCAAAAGCATCATACTGTTCATGTACCATAATTCTCCATATCTTGTTACAGGTATAGACATAGCTGGTCACCTGACGGAGCAGAGCATCCACATGATTAAACCTTTGTGATGTATAGATTAGACTTATATGATGGTGACGGCAGGTCAAAAGCGTGTTGAGAAACAGAGGATCTATGTTACTTTTGAAACTCCGGGAATTAAGCTGCACCGAAAATTCATCACCCAGCACAATAGTACAGGTCAAAGTATCATTCTTTTCATCCACGGAACGCATACGATCAGCAACAGCCACGATCTGCGCCATAGATACAAAATCCTCATAGGGGATAGCCAGGGAAACATTAGAAATTATATGTATCTTCTGGGTAACCCATTTCTTACGGTTAAAGTCAAAAATCCGCTTATCATTGTACCGCTTATACAAAGATACAACCTTATGCACTGCAGACAAGGTTTTACCCTTGCCAAACAATCCAACATAACAGGAGATCGTACCGGTAGCACATTCATCCCACCGATGGAACCGGAAATACTTATACAGATCAATTACACCATACCGCACGGTACTGATCGGATGCATCACAATGACACGGACGCAGACCGACATGATACAGGCAAAAACAATGATAAATAATAACAATTCAAGCATACGATCACCGCCCAACCTTTAAGCAGTTAGCAGCTATGGAGCTGATGCTTTCGAGAACCATACAGAACACGATCAGTCCGACCACCACAGCCGGAGTAAATTCATTCGATCCGTTACAGATATAATTAATTATGTTTTCCATTCTTCATTATCTCCTTTGCATAACGACAACTATTAACCAGGTAACACATTTTACACCGCTGGACATCATCCCCGGCGCGGATCACACGACAACCAATAAGATCATGACAATGGTTGTCATCATAGATGCAGGATCCCTTTAACCTGCAGGTAAAATTAGCGCACGGACTCATCTGTCTAAAACATCCTTTCTGCCATCCAGGCTCCGGCCAGTCATATTAGCAACCGCGATTTTTATCCGCTTAATTACCCAAAAAGAGAGCAGCAGAAAAATAATTGTGTCCAGCCTATAATTTATTGCCGAAAAATAAGGCTCAAGATCGTCTGCAGATAAATTCTGTACTTGTACTTGTTCCGTCGCAGGTTCCGAAACAGCGACAGTAAAAGGTATATAATTACCATCACTATCCATAACATAGACATTTGTTCCGGGTTCTCCTGGATCCACGGACTCAGTAGGGGGTTCTTCCGTAACAGATCCGGCATCTTGTACCATATCGGATTCAATACTAACGCTATCGGATAATATAGGATCATCAGTTCCAGGAACATCCAAGGAAGTTCCCTGATCATCATTTTCAACAGTTTCAACAGTCTCGATATTTTCATATTCATTCATTTTAACAACCTTTCTTGATAGATGCCCCGGTGTATGGTAGGATAAAGAAAAACACCATACGGAGGGGAAAACAATGCAAACAATAATAAGTACATTTATAGGTGCAGGAGTTATTCTACTTATTGCATATCTCTACAACGAATACAAAAAAAGAAACGAATACGACATAGAAATAGACAATAGCGAAGAATTAACCAAAAAGGATATTCTGAGCATAAACCAATACAATGACGAAAAAGCTGATAGTAGAACAGATTACATAATATCCATTTTGGAAAAAATAAAATTTTGGTTAACGATCATCGGAATATATTTTTTAATAAAAATAATTGCAACAATCATAATAGCAATTACATACGGAGCAGCCATAACAAAAGCTTTAAGTTATCTTACTTCCACGATCTAAATAACAAATAAAGAAGCAAATAACCAACAGCACCAAAAAACAAAACAGAATACAAAGTAAAAGAATATCCGAACAACGTGATCTGAATAGACAAAACAGAATCACAAATAAAAACTATTTGTTTAAAGGCAATCATTTATTACCTCCCAAGAATACGACAAACAAAAATAACAAATATACTTCCAGCAATTAAAGCATTAACCCAGCCAGGAAGAAAAGAGAAGAGAGTAGCAATAAGTTCCGGGAGCTGCTGCATAGAAGCAATTAACCCTTTTACAATAGAGAAAAAATTGTTGCCAGAAGAAAGAATAGCATCAGCATAAGACTTATTTTCATCAGTTTTATCTACCTGGTTAGCGGTTCCCGTAGATTCATCGACCTCAATATCACTAACAGTACCTTTAGTGCAATTAACAATAACAGGTTCACCCATATATAAAACGCCACCTTTTTTATAACAAGGAGTTAACCACATTTCACCATTCCACGTCTTACCAGCATTCGAATACTTATCAATCAAAGAATCAATATATACACGAATAGATCCCTTACCAATCGTAACAGTATCGTAAGTCTCATAAGATTCATTTAAAGAAGAATCATATACTGGATAAGAACAAACAACTAAAGTATCAGAATCAGGAACAATAGACATATCACTATTTGCGGTTGTGCCGGCCCAGGTAATAGTTCCGTATGCTAACATAGGTTTATTCCATACCACACCAGTTAACTTAAAATCTGACAAATGAACAGTACCATCATCACCAGTATCAAACGAAGATGTAGCATTTCCATTAACATCAAAATCAATGACAATACTATTGCCTTTGTTCCAAGGATTATTTACACCAGTCTTAACATAGGGAGTAAAAAATAACTGCTTAATACCTGATCCATTAAAAGTTTTAAAACTATCAAAAGTTTTATCCCACACAAGATTTTTACGATCCAGGGAAACAAAATCAATATCCTTAGATTGCCCATTATAATATAAAGCTTTAACCCCTAAAGATAAGTACTGGGATCCTCCAAGATCGAAAGCAGAGCAATTAACAGCATTAGACCAAACATCAACAAACTCAGCATGAAACGATGTATCATACCGAAAACCAATAAGAGAAATATTATTTCCTATAACCTCCCCATCAGTAGGCACGGAATTTTGAACAATACTTTCAATTTTGCTATTAACATCAAAGTAAACAAAAACATCTGAACCGTGGTAAAAATCACCCCACGCACCTAACCCGGCTTGCCTATAACATGGTGTAATTCTTATGTACCGCAGAAACCAATTCTCATCATCAGGCTTTAGACCTGACACATCAATCGTCAACGTTTTATCTGCAGTAGCAAATTCATCCGGGTACGCATCCGCCTGCTTTATTGTGTCCTGCGCTTCCTTATCCGCAAAGTAATAATTTACCCGTACATACTCCTCAACTTCCTGATCCTGGAGATAGGTGCGCTCAGTGGTGCCTGTCCATGTGGCCGTCATTTTATTGTTTGCCGTAAAACCGGTAAAAGCATAGGCTGCATCCTGAAAGTCTGGGTTATCAATAGAGCCACCATTTACAAGGCCAGAAGTGTCACCAGCTAAACAATATTTCAACATAGCATCATAAGAATCAAATACAGGAAGTGAAAAAGACAAATTCACTTCATGATATTTTTTACCGTACTTTTCAGGCTGTACGGAATATATATACAATTTTGATCCAGACGAGCAATTAAAAGTAGATACATATTCACTACCATTTTTAAAATAATAAGTTTCAAATGTTTGCTGACTGTAAGCCTTATCATCAAGGCCTGATTTACGATTAAAAAAATAGTTGTCATATTTATTCATGTCATCCCAGATCGCAGGAGTTTGACCACTCCCCAACTGATATCTGACAAGAGAATATAAATAAACATTATCGTATTCCCCTACTGATGCATCAGATCGAACAAAACCATAAAAATAATTGCTATCTGGTAGAACAGAATAATATTCTACACTACATTCATTACCCCATTGATCCGTATATGTCCCACTGTGGTAATAATTTCCAGCATTACTGGAAAGACCCCAACCAGTAGATTCCTCTGCATGAACATGAAGAGAACCAAACGTAATCAACATGATCAGGATAAAAATAAATAATACGAAAAGATGTTCTAAAATGTTACGAATCTTTTCTAAAAATTCTGAACTCATAAAATACCTCACTTTCTTATGAATAAAAAAAATACCAGGTAGATTTTCTCTACCTGGTAAAGGTTCCATGCTTGTCTTACTTCGCAGCACCCTTGGCGGATCTGAAGATTCTGAAACCTACAAATACCAGGGATGCAATCAGAAATACGTTAAGCGGGAAAATGGTGAACAGACCACATACGGACTTAACCAGGTTAATCAGTTCAGTTACAAGGGAAACATCAATTACCGCTTCCGCAGCAGCTACCATAGGAGTTAACATAAGCCATACCGTCCTTTCCGCATTATCTGTTAGATTGCGACTCTCACAAATATGCAATTTTTATATAATCAGCTAATTAAATACTAGGAGAATGGGGAGACCGGGTCTCCCCTGCACATACAGTGCATCTATAATGAACAATTAATGCCATTACCTTATTTGAATGGTGGAAAGTCACCATCATATGACTAGACCTTGGAAGCAGGTGCAGCCTTAACAACCTTAACCCCGATTAAAACGGCTTTACCCTGGAATCCCTTGGAGTAGAGGAACTCTACTTCGTCGCCTACATGAATACCAAAATCCTCACGGGCAAATTCCATACCGGTCTGCTTGCCGTAGATTTCAACAGCACTTTCTGTATCATATTCAGAAAATGCCTGCTCATAAAAGATGTTCCAGTAGAACACATCTGTTGTGTCTTTCTTTAATGTTTTCTTGATACCAACGATTTTTACAATTTCACTCATTTTTTTTCTTCCTTTCTTTATCTGCTTTTTACTGTTGGTATACACTTGTATGTAAATTCTCCTGCAGCTGATCGATATGACCCTCTGTCTAAATAAATTTTACATACAACATGGCATCAAGTGCATGCTGCGAGGGGTTGAAAAACGCCGGATAATGAAGTATATTGATTACATATAGCTAAAAATAATACAGAGGCCGAAGCCTCGGAAAAGAGGAGTATTATGGATTTAAAGGGACGCGATTTTTTGAAATTATTGGATTTCACACCGGAAGAGATCGAATATCTGCTGGACCTGGCGGCAGACCTGAAAGATAAAAAGAAAAAAGGAATCCCCGTAGATACCCTCCGAGGCAAGAATGTGGCTCTGATCTTTGAGAAGACCAGTACCCGTACCAGATGTGCTTTTGAAGTGGCAGCGCATGACCTGGGAATGGGTACCACTTATCTGGATCCTACCGGATCCCAGATCGGTAAAAAAGAAAGCATCGCCGATACCGCCAGAGTACTGGCAGGCATGTTCGAGGGTATCGAATACCGTGGCTTTGGACAGGATATCGTAGAGGAACTGGCGAAATATTCCAAGGTTCCCGTATGGAACGGACTGACCAATGAATTCCATCCCACCCAGATGCTGGCAGATCTTCTGACCATCCGTGAGCATTTCGGACACCTGAAGGGGATCCGTATGACTTATATGGGAGATGCCCGTTACAACATGGGTAACTCTCTGATGGTAGCCTGTGCGAAGATGGGTATGCACTTTACCGCATGC
>OJAL01001157.1_pt1 | contig 15397 bp, 12 predicted proteins | sample 1589301 | NCBI WGS metagenome assembly OJAL01 (sample SAMN03283261) | human gut metagenome | biome: human-associated habitat; material: feces | host: Homo sapiens | place: USA | collected 2013
ACCGTGGTGCGATTGACTTCGAGACGCGAGGACAGCTCGCGTTCGGGAGGCAGGCGGTAGCCCTCGGCCATCGCGCCGGAGACGATCTGTTCACGCAGCTCGGCAGCCAGCTGCCGGTACATCGGCACCTTGCTGCGTCGATTCAGCTCAAGCTGCATGGCAGATCGTCTCCTTGATTCGTCAGTCGGATACCAGTCTAACGGCAGACGAATCGGCTACAGCGACAGGAAGAGCTCGTGGATGCGGGTATCGTCCGTGAGTTCCGGGTGGAAGGCGGTGGCCAGGATATTGCCTTGACGCAAGCCCACCACGTGGCCATCGACTTCGGTTTCGACCGTGGCTTCGGGTCCGACCGACACCACGTACGGTCCGCGGATGAATACCAGCGGGAAGTCCGTGATACGCTGCGGATCATCCGCTGCACCAAAATCGGCAGTAGCCTGGAAACTACCGAGCTGACGACCATAGGCGTTGCGGCGTACGACGGCGTCGAGCACGCCAAAGTAGACGTTGTCGTCATTGTCGAGCTTTTTAGCCAGCAGAATCATGCCGGCGCAAGTGCCAAACACCGGTTTGCCTGCCTTGATGTGGGCGGCGATCGGCTCGAACAGTCCGGTCGAATGCAGGAGCTTGCCCTGTGTAGTGGATTCGCCGCCGGGCAGAATCACGCGGTCGATGGATTCATCGAAATCCTCGGCCGCGCGCAGCAGTTTCCACGACGCACCGAGCTTGTCCAGCACCGCCGCATGTTCGGCGAATGCGCCTTGTACGGCCAGGATGCCGGTCACGCCGTGCTTGGCGTTTTTGGCGCCCGCGGATTCTTCTTTGGAAATATATTCAACAGCTACAACCATGTTGTCTCCTTGGGCCTTGACTCCCGCTGGCGGGAGCGTCACCCTTTCCTGGCTCCCCTCAAAGAGGGGAGCCAAGGTAATGCACTCACTCGCCGCGAGCGGCCATGATGGTCTGAATCTCGTCCTCGTTGATACCGACCATGGCCTCGCCGAGGTTTTCGGACAGCTTGGCGAGCAGATCGGCGTCCTGCCAGTTGGCAGTGGCCTTGACGATGGCGGCGGCGCGCTTGGCCGGGTCGCCGGACTTGAAGATGCCGGAGCCCACAAACACGCCTTCGGCACCGAGCTCCATCATCAGGGCGGCGTCGGCCGGGGTGGCCACGCCACCGGCGGCGAAGTTCACGACGGGCAGACGGCCGTTGTCGTGCACGTACTTGGCCAGATCGTAAGGCACGGCCAGCTGCTTGGCGGCCTCGTAGACCTCGTCGTCGCGCAGGCCGACAAGTTCGCGGATCTGCTTGTTCATGGTGCGCATGTGGCGCACGGCCTGAATCACGTCGCCGGTGCCGGGCTCGCCCTTGGTGCGAATCATGGCAGCACCCTCGGCGATGCGGCGCAGCGCCTCGCCCAGGTTCTTCGCGCCGCACACAAACGGCACGTCGAACTGGTTCTTGTCGATGTGGTACACGTCGTCGGCCGGGGAAAGCACCTCGGATTCGTCGATGTAATCGATTTCGATGGCCTGCAGAATGCGGGCCTCGGCGATGTGGCCGATGCGCACCTTGGCCATAACCGGAATCGAGACGGCTTCCTGAATGCCCTTGATCATGGCCGGGTCGCTCATACGGGAGACGCCGCCGGCGGCGCGAATATCAGCGGGGATGCGCTCCAGCGCCATCACCGCGCACGCGCCGGCATCCTGCGCGATTTTCGCCTGTTCGGGCGTGGTGACGTCCATGATCACGCCGCCCTTGAGCATTTGGGCCAGATTACGGTTGAGTTCCGCACGATTCTGCGTCATGAGTTTCCCTTCGTTTCGACGCTGCTTGGTATCGCGCTTCATTATTGAACGAATCGGATTGGCCCCACCCAAACCAGTCCAATTTGGATGGGGCCAATCCGCAACTTCTGCACCCATCCAATCCAACCTCCACACGTTTATCTCTCCCATTTGGCATGTAATCCCTGATTGTCAATCAATCACAGGCCAGGAGGAGAAGAGTTGGCATGCGTGCGATTACTTGCTATTCGCATCGTCCGCATCGCCCGAAATGCCATCCACATATTCAAGAATGTCGCCGGGCTGGCAATCCAATGCCGCACAGATGGCGGCGAGGGTGGAAAAGCGGATGGCGGAAACGCGATTGTTTTTGATTTTGGAAAGGTTCACGTTGGTGATGCCCACCTGATCGGCCAGCCAGTTGAGTGAGCGGCCTCGCTCGACCATGATGCGGTCGAGGCGCAGGACGATATGGCCTATGCCGGCCGGACCGGTGGAGTTTGAGTCAGCCGCATTCAGGCCGGTCTCGCTCGAATCAACGATGTTCAGGCTGTCCTCATTCGGGCCCTCGGTGTTCGGACCGGCCCTGTTCGGACCGGCGCCACGCGGGTCTACGGCGCTCTTCCCCCTCACAGCAGACCGTCGACTTCCCGTTGCAGACCCATGCCATAATCGAAGATGCGCGCAATCAGCAACAGGATAATGCCAATCATCACCATCATGCCGCTCATCCATAAGCCCCAGTTGCCGCCCGTGCCAGCCAGGAAACATACGATGAAGTTCACCAGACCCACAATCGGCGCGACAATCAGATACCAGCCAGCCCTGTTCAACCGGTCGGACACCATGCCTTGGAAAGGCGTGGCATCCCTGCCGTCTGCAAGCCACACCGTCAAATCCTTGCACAGTGCGGCCATTTCGGAGAACGCCAAGGCCAGTAGAGCGTAGACCACCATTCTCGCCAGACCGGTGGAGATGGTAGCTACCATGTTGACGGGACCGTCGTGGAAGTTCTGCAGATTATAGGAATAGTCCAACAAGTCGCCCTTGATGCTGAGGGTGAACGCGCCGCCGACATTCAGGTCGACACTGCCGAAGTTCGCGGCGAACGAGCGCGGGGAAATGAGGAATACCACCCACACCACGGCCGCGAGCGCTGCGATGATCCATAGGAGCGCGGCACCGATGCGGGCCAGGATCAAGGCCGCGCCACCGGCCTTATCCAAACCGAAGGATAGTTTCTTTGTCGTTGCCATGATTGAGCCTCCGCTTCATTGCGCAAACCAAGCAATTCATACTTGCATTATACCATAATTTATCGTTTGTCATTAAAAAGTTGATATTAAACGAATAGTTGATGTGACATCGATGCTGCGCGATATATCTGACGTCGCTTCTCTCGCCCCGCCCGACTGCGGCCAGTAACCTCCCTCGTCAGAGGGAGAGATTATTAGCCAACGGTGTTGCCATAGATTTGGGCTTGGAGATCTTTGCGAGCAGTCTCCATACGGGTGATTTGGCCAAGGAGGGTGATTTTCTCCTCGCCATCCGGCAGTTGGGCCATGCGGCGTTTGGCCAAACCGATCTGGCGCATGAAGCCCATGTCCAACAATCGGGCGAGAAGCTCAGTGGCGTAGCGCTGCTCCTCCGGCGTGGCAGGACGCAGCTGTACTGCGGCGGCACCGCCATTCACGCCAACACCTCCTCCCGACACGTTGGCCTGCACCGGCTGCGCACCGCTATCGGTGTCGTCGCCAGGCAGTGGCAACGGCATGACGGCCAGCTCGTTGATCACCTGATTGAGCATCGGCCCGCCGGCCTTGGTGAGGTTGTGCATCCACAGCCCCTGCGGGGTATCGTCGGATGGCAGTCCGCCAGCTGCCGCAATCGCTTGGAACAAAGTGCGGAACACCGAAGTCATGAAATGCTCGATGGTCAGCTGCCCGAACATGGTGCGGTCGATGGCGCGCGGCACCTGAATCAGCACGGCCATGAACTGCTGTTCGGCGATGAATACGGCGTCGTCGATCTTGAAATATGCCTGTTCGGCGGCGTCACGGCGCTCCAAGGCCTTGCGCGTGGCCGGATTGGCGTATGGGTTGGTGCCGGGTTCCACACGCGGCTCGTCACGCTCGAATCGACGTTTGGGCGCGTAGGCGTCCTCATCGCGTACATGCATCTGCCGGCGTGCGTTCATCACCTCGCGGCGCATCACCTCAAGGTCCACGCCGATACGGCCCGCGGACTTGCGCGCGTAAGCGTCCCATAGGGAGCGGTCGCGAATCTGCGCCACCAGCGGGGCCACGGCTTTCATCGCGCCCACTTGGCCGGGCGTGTAGGTCAGGTCGAACCGGCTGATGGCGGCGTCAATCACGAAGTCATACAACGGTTTGGCACGGGCGATCAGCGAGCGCACTGCTTCGTTGCCTCGCTCGATGCGCAGGTCGCACGGGTCGAGATTGTCGTCGGCCACGGCCACGAAGGTTTGGGAGAGGAAGGCCGAATCGAGGCCGAAAGCGTGCAGCGCGGCTTTCTGGCCGGCGGCGTCACCATCGAACGTGAACACGATGCGCGAGCTCAACGGCTGGTCCTTGACCTTCAACGGCCCGACCAGCTGGACCGCACCCAGCGAATCGTCGGCGATCAGGCGGCGCACAATCTTGGCGTGCTCGGCGCCGAACGCCGTGCCGCACGTGGCGATGGCGGTGTCGATGCCGGCCAAGTGCATGGCCATCACGTCCGTATAGCCTTCGACGATCACCACCTGCCGCTTCTTGACGATGGCGGATTTGGCCAAATCGATGCCGTAAAGCACCTGGGTTTTGCGGTAGAGCTGCGTATCCGGCGTGTTGATGTATTTGGCGGCGATCTGGTCGTCCTCATACAGCTTGCGCGCGCCGAAGCCGAGCGTGCGGCCGGTCGAATCGCGGATGGGCCAGGTCACTCGGCCGCGGAAATAGTCATAGATGCCGCGCTGGCCTTGACGGGCCAAGCCCGCGTCGAGGATTTCCTTCTGCGTAAATCCCTTGGAGGCCAAGTGGCGCACGAGATTATCCCAGCCTTGCGGCGCGTAGCCGCAGCCGAAACGTTCGCAATCAGCTTGGGAGAAGTTGCGGCCGCCAAGCAGCTTGCGGGCGGGCAGTGCTTCCTTGGTCAAGATCTGGGAGACGAAGAAGCGCTGGGCTTCCTCGCAGGCTTCCAGCAGTCGCGTGCGCTTGGAGCCGGTGTTCTCGCGCGCCGGGCCGTTGCCGCTGTTCTCGTAGTGCAGCTCGATATGGTACTTGTCGGCGAGCAGTTCCACGGCTTCGCGGAAGTCGATGTTTTCGGATTGTTCGACGTATTTGAATACGTCGCCACCCAAGCCGCAGCCGAAGCAGTGCCACACGCCGAGCGAGGGACGCACGTTGAAGCTGCCGGTTTTCTCGTCGTGGAACGGGCACAGGCCCACGAAGGTGCCGGTGCCGGAGGGCTTAAGCGTTACGGTCGCAGATACAATGTCATACAGGTCCGCGGCGGCGCGCACCTTCTCGACATCTTCTTTCTTAATCATTCCGACCATAAGTCTCTAGAGTACCGCCTCACCTGAGACACGGTAAATTTTTACCGTCGGTTATCATTTCTTCCGCGAAACTCCCTTCAGTCGTCTACAGCGACAGCTCCCCTCACCCGAGGGGAGCTGGCTCGCGCAGCGAGACTGAGGGAAGCGCCCGCCCAACACGCCCTCAGCACAAGATGGAGTGCAGGGCCAGGGCGGAGTTGTCGGTCAGGCTCGCGACCTGATCGATGGCGACGCGCAGGCGTTCGTCGTCGTTGGTGGATTCGTTCCAATCGGCCAGGAACTGGCTTTCCAAAGCGTCGGATGGGAGCGGCGAATCAGCCATAAGCACATCGACCAAATCCGATACGATCTTGAGCTCCTCCTGATGGAATGGCTCGCGCTCGCGAGGCGCCATGACGAAGTACACGGCGATGCCCTTCAGTGCCACGATCTCGTAATTCGTGTTCTCGGGAATCACGATGTTCGAGGAATACCGGGTCAACGGCCCGGGCCCATACGTGTCGCGCGTGGCGGTTTCCACCGACCAGCAGAAGCGGCCGATCAAATCGGACGTAATGTTCTTAAGCTGTGCCAACGATTCGCGCGAACCATTGAAATGTGCAGGGAACAAATGCTCTCGGCGCAATCGCATGAACGCGGCCAGCAGCTTGTCGGCATCCCACTTCGCCCCATACCATGCGCGCGTCTGCTCGATGATGTGGTCCAGCATCTTCGGATCGGCGAGCACAATCGGATCGAACGCGCCGGTGGCGATGGAATCCTCGACGTCATGCACGGAGTAGGCGATATCGTCCGAAAGGTCCATGATCTGGCATTCCATGGGTTTGGCGGCCTGGGGCGCGCCGATTTTGAGCCAGCGGAACACCGGTTCGTCATCCGGGTAGACGCAGAATTTCTTCGACCGCTCCCCCTTCGGGTGTCGGTCGGCTTCGGCCAAGGTCCACGGGTATTTGACGGCCGCATCCAAGGCCGCACGGGTCAGGTTCACGCCGACCGAACGCCCGTCCGGGTGAAAGATCTTGGGTTCGAGCCGGGTCAGGATACGCATGGTCTGTGCGTTGCCCTCGAAGCCGCCGATATTGCTGGCGATGTCGGCGAGCGCACGCTCCCCGTTGTGCCCGAACGGCGGGTGACCAAGGTCGTGGGCCAGACAGGCGCAGTCGACCACGTCCGGATCACAGCCGAGCAATGCGCCGATTTGGCGACCGATCTGGGCGACTTCCAGCGTATGCGTCAGTCGAGTGCGGGCGAAATCGTCGGTACCGGCAATCAGAATCTGGCTTTTCGCGCCCAAACGCCGCAAAGCGGACGAATGAATCAGTCGCGCGCGATCGCGTTCGAAAGCCGTGCGCGACTTGGATTTGGGCGGCTCGGGTGCCCATCGCTCCTCGTCGAAGGCGCTGTAGCCCTCATCGCTCAGCACCTGTTCCCCATCCAAAGTCGTTTCCATATTCCAAGCATAGGCACACATATCGGCCGCAGTAATCCCGACTTCCCGAATATGTGCCACTGACGTCAACTCAACAGCACATATTCGGGAGATTGGGGCCGATTTCCCGAATATGTGACGCTCAGCACATGTCAGTGGCACATATTCGGGAAGAAGGGATTACGGGGTGCCACCGTATGGCGGTAATGCACCTTATAGCAGCGTGGCGGGGTCGAGCTTGGCGAGGTCGGCGGCGGGCAGTACTTCGGCGGCATGCTCGTAAAGGCGCGGGATGCGGTTGCGCAGGCAGGTGAAGATCTCGTAGCTGATGGTGTCGGCGGCGCGGGCCCAATCGTCGGCGGTAGGCTCAACGTAATCCTCGCCGCGGCCCGGGCCGAACAGTTCGACCGTGTCGCCCTCGTGAACGCCGAGTTCGGCGGCGGATCCGTGCAGGTCCACGATGAACTGGTCCATGCACACGCGGCCGCACACGCGGTAGAGCTTCGGACCTTCAGTGGTCATGATGCGCACCGGGCCGCCCGGCTTCTCCACGTGCTTGGCACCTTCCATATCGAAACCGGAAGCGGAGCGGTGGATGCCATCGGCGTAGCCCAGCGGCACAATAGCGGTCGAGGTGTTGTCCGGGGTCAGGTAGGTGCGGCCATAAGAGATGCCATGGCCGGCCTCCACATCCTTGACCGTGCCGAGCTGCGCCTGCAGGCGCATGGCCGGGGTCAGATGCCAGTCGCGCGGGGTGCCCATCGCGGGATCGGGCTCGTAGCCGTACAGGCCGATGCCGGGGCGGGTAAGTTCGAAGTGAATCTCCGGGCGGTCCAAAGTGGCCGCCGTGTTGGCCAGGTGACGGATCTCCGGCGGAATGCCGGCCTGTTCCATGCGGCGCGTGAAGTCCTTGAATGTTTCGATCTGGCGGTCGGTGGAGGACACGAATTCGGGCACATCGGGCGAATCGGCCACGGCGAGATGGCTCCACTGACCCACAATATGCAACACGCCCTCTTTGGCGAGCGGCACGAGTTTGGCGAGCGCGGCGTCGAATCCGGCCGGCGTGAAACCGTTGCGACCGAAGCCGGAATCGACCTTGACGTGTACGCGGGCGGGCTTGCCGAGCTTGCGTGCGGCGGCGGCCACCGCGTCGATGCCGGGCAGGGAGCCGACCGATACGTCGATGTCGGCGGCGATCAGCTCGTCGAACGGGACTTCGGTGCCGTTGTATACCCAAGTCAAAATATGGCAGCGGTCGGGGCCGATGCCGAGTTTGCGCAGCAGCAGTGCTTCATGCGATTGCGCGGTGCCGAGCCATGTGGCGCCGCCGGCGAGCGCGGCCAGTGCGGCGGGCAGCAGTCCGTGGCCGTAGGCGTCGGCCTTGACCACACCCATCACCGCCGTGCCGGAAGCGGGCCCGCCGACCACGGAGACCAGGTGGGCCATGTTGTCGCGCATGGTTTTGAGGTCCACGATGGCCTGTGCGGGGTATTGGCGGCGGGCGGCCGCATAGTTGGCCTTGCCCTGCTCGGACGAGAATGCGATTTCAGGTGCTGCGTTCATGCTCATAGACACCTATTGTTGCGCGAGAATGTGACGTGTAGTCGCAATCGTCTGTTTTCGCCCGGCAGTCGTACACTAATGACCGATATGCGGTTTCTCGGAAGCCGCCTTTGATTCCCGGCGTTGAGGCGTGCCGGGATCCCGGAAATCCGTCCGGTTCAGCCCCATAATCCTAGATTTCATGAGAGAAGAACATGGATCTGTTTCGTAAGAAAAGCGTGGATCAGCTTGTCGCCGAATCCACTCCCCTCAAGCGCACGATGCGCACCTTCGATCTGACGATGCTCGGCATCGGCGCGATCATCGGCACCGGTATCTTCGTGCTCACTGGCAAGGGCGCGCTGACCGCCGGCCCGGCCCTGTCCGTATCGTTCCTGCTGGCCGCCGTCTGCTGCGGTTTTGCCGGTCTGTGCTACGCCGAGTTCGCCGCCATGGCACCGGTGTCCGGCTCGGCCTACTCCTATGCCTATCTGGCGTTCGGCGAGCTCATCGCCTTCGTGATCGGCTGGGATCTGATTCTGGAGTACGCCCTGCAGGCGGCCACAGTGTCCGCCGGCTGGTCGGGCTACTTCAACAAACTGCTGGAAGGCTTCGGCCTGCACCTGCCGGTCGAGCTGACCGCCGCCTACGGCACCAACCCGGACGTCACCACCTACTTCAACCTGCCCGGTTTCGTCATCGTGCTCATCATCACGTGGGTGCTCTCCATCGGCATCAACCAGACCAAGCGCACCAATGACGTGATGGTGCTCATCAAGCTCGCCATCATCGTGCTGTTCATCGTGTGCGCCGTGTGGTATGTCAAGCCGTCCAACTGGCAGCCGTTCTCCCCGTACGGCATCTACACTTTCCAGCCCGGCTCCACCCAGCCGTACGGCATCGTGCCGGCCGCTTCCATCGTGTTCTTCAGCTTCATCGGCTTCGATGCCGTGTCCTCTTCCGCTGAGGAGACCATCAACCCGAACAAGACGCTGCCGCGCGGCATTCTGCTGTCCCTGGCCGTTTCCACCGTGCTCTACATCGTCATGACCATGATCATGACCGGCGTGGTGCCCTACAAGGAGTTCGCCAAGTACATCGACGCCCCGGTGGCCGGCGTGATTCTGGAGACCGGCATGAACTGGCTCGCGGTGATCGTGAACCTGGGCGCCCTCATCGGCATGACCACGGTGATGCTCGTGCAGCTGTACGGCCAATCCCGTATCTGCTACGCCATGAGCCGTGACGGCCTGTTCCCGAAGTTCTTCGGCCACGTGCACGAGAAGTACCGTACCCCGTTCAAGGGCACCTGGTTCTTCGGTCTGCTGACCGCGTTCGCCGGCGGCTTCATCAACATCAACGTGCTGTTCGAGCTGGTGAACATCGGTACGCTGTCCGCGTTCATCATCGTGTCGGCCGGTATTCTATGGATGCGCAAGACCCAGCCGAATGCGCCCCGCGGCTTCCGCGCGCCGGGCGTGCCGGTCACCCCGATTCTGGCCATCGTATTCTGCTTCGTGCTCATCGCCGGTCTCAACTGGGAGACCTGGGTGCGTTTCGCCGTCTGGTTCGGTCTGGGCCTGATCGTGTACTTCGGCTACAGCCGCAAGCGCTCCAAGCTCGGCCTTGAGCAGAAGGCCGGGGCTGACGCCAAGGTCGCTGCGACTGAGGACTGAGGACTGAGGTCTATCGGCTGACCGATAGCCGATGGCTGCTTTCGTGAAAACCGTACGCTGAGTTACTTTCAGCGTACGGTTTTTGCGATATGAGGCCATGTTTCGTGAAGAACGTACGCTGAGTGCCGCTGTTTCGTTTTTTCTATACACCCAACTGAAGAATCCGCCCGGTTCTTTAATTTCCGCTCGAGCTATCCGCATCCGCCACGATCGCCATATTTGCCATCATCGCAAGAACCCTCATGGCCCTCCCGCCCCGGTTTCTGATTGAAAAACGGCAATGCACGCGCTAGATTCGTTCGGCATGAAGTAAGTGCGAATTCATTGTCAGAGGCCCGCATACAAAACTGACACAACCATATTACGGGCAATAACAATCCTCGGTGGTTTCCGGGATTCTGCTTCATGCCATTGCACATTCCACAACTCAATTTGCCGAGAGCACGAAGCGTCGAATCGAACGACCGGACAGCCGGGCCAAGCTGTCCGTCGGATATCCGCATATCGGCGTGTCGCGCGATTGACAAAACCGCAGGGGCACGCAATAATCTAATCTAACGAAACGTTTCGACAGTGATGTTGGACGGTTCGCTAACGGCGAAAACCAACAGACATAACCTATGCGCACTCGTGCAGACATGGCATGATGTCGGGCATACGCCGGCCGCTGAAGGCCGACCGAAAGCACAGGAAAGGAGGCGATGATGGCTGGAATCAAGGACGTGGCACACGCGGCCGGGGTGTCGGTCAGCACGGTCTCCTATGTGCTGTCCGGCAAGCGCGCGATCTCGGAGAAGACCGCCGCCAAGGTGCGCGACGCCATCCGCGAGCTGCAGTACATGCCGGACGCCTCCGCCCAGAAGATGCGGGGTATCCGCAACCGGATCCTGGCTGTCAGCGAGCCGATTCGCGGCGACATCAACGAGGCGAAGTACAACGCGTACTTCCTGCACACGGCACGGCAGGCGAGGAACGCAGGCTACGACGTGCTGCTGCTCAGCGGCGAGGATGCGGTGGACGACATCCGCCGTGTGACCCGCAGCAACATGGTCGACGGCGTGCTGCTGCTCGACATCGTAGAGGACGACGAGCGCGTGGCCGAGGCCGGCTCGTACGGCAAGCCCTGCGTGGCCATCGGCTATCCGAGCCGCAAGGGAGACTGCGCGTGCGTGGACATCGACTTCCCCGCCGCCGCCGACCTCGCGGTGCGCTACCTGCATGGCAAAGGGCACCGCGACGTCATCCTGTTGCGCGACAACGAGCGCGACTACGAACGCCAGTCCGGCTATGTGCTGACGCTGCGCCGCCTGATGCTGGAGCGGGCCGGGGAGATGGGCATGCGCGTCACGGAGTCGGCCAAGAACGAGTTCGGCCGGTTCGACGCGCGTGCCTTCGTGGACGGCCTCCTGAAGTCGCTTCCCCGCCCCACCGCGATCATCAGCCAGGCCGATGCCGATACGCTCAACATGGTGACCCGCGAACTTGAGAACCGCGGAATCGACATCCCCGGCGACATCTCTATACTCTCCTGCGGCACGTTCCTTAAGAACGAGCTAGTGGCCCACCCGGTCACCGAGATACCGCTGATGCCGAGGCTGCTCTGCTCCAAGGCCGTGGGCCTGCTGCTCTCCGCAGTCGAGGACGGCCGCACGATCGGAGCGGAAAGTGAGTTCGTGCCGCCCAGAATCGAGGACCGCGGCTCGGTGTGCTCCCTGAACGAGGGGGATGAGTCATGAGACCGGTGGTCGCGTATCCCCCTGCAATGCTTTATATCCATAGTAGAAACGTTTCGATTCCGATCACGTCGCCTACGACGGCGCGATCGGCTACAATCCGGCCGTAACCCACACCTGCCGGCCCACCCCGGACCGGCCCGCCAAGGGTCGACGCAGACGCCTGTCCCGTTAATCGAAACGTTTCGATTATCTTCACCACAACTGTTGCCGATGGCAATAACCAATAGGAAAAGGAGAATTCCATGAACATCAAACGAGGAATCGCAGCTCTGGCCGTGCTGGCGATGTCGGTGACCACGCTCGCGGCGTGCGGCAGCGACACCGCACAGGACGAAGGCGCCCCGGCCAGCCTGTCCTTCTGGTACTACGAGGAAGAGGACGCCGGACAGACCCAGGCCTGGAAGAAGGCCGCCGAGATGTTCAAGAAGGAGACCGGCGTCACCATCAACTTCGAACGCAAGTCCTTCACCCAAATCGCGCAGAACGGCAGTCAGTTCCTCAACTCCGACGAGGCCCCGGACCTCATGGAATCCAACCGCGGCAACGGCTCAGCGGGTGTGCTGTCCACCATGGGCCTGCTCACCGACCTCGGCGACTACGTCGACCAGTACGGCTGGGACGAGAAGGTCACCGGCTCGAACGCCGAAACCGCCAAGTACGACGAGAACGGCATCATGGGCGGCGACACCTGGTACGGCATGAGCAGCTACGCCGAATTCCAGCGTGTCTACTACAACAAGAACCTCTTCGACAAGTACGGCATCGAGATTCCGACCACCTACGACGAGTTCATGGACGCCTGCCAGAAGTTCGTGGATGCCGGCGTGACCCCAATCGCCGCCGACGCCCAGGAATACGGCGTGATGTGGCTGTGGTGGCAGCTGGTCTCCAAGAACGCCGACTCCACATTCATGGACAACTGGCACCTGTACAAAGGCAAGGTCGACTGGAACTCCAAGACACTCACCAACGCCACGGACACCATCAGCGAATGGCTCGACAAGGGCTTCATCTCCAAGAACGCTACCGGCATGAAGGCCGAGGACACCACCCAAGCGTTCATCAAGGGCGAATACCCAATCTACCAGACCGGCACCTGGAACCAAGGCCGCTTCGCCAAGCAGATCACCGGCTTCGAATGGACGGCGCCGTCATGCCCGAATCCAAGTTCGCGGTCGGCTGCGCCGGCAACCTGCTCGTCATCCCCGAACGCTCCAAGCACCACGACCTGTCCGCCAAGTTCATCGATTACGTGCTCTCCGACGAGGTCCAGAACTACCTCGGCAACGTCGGCGGCATCCCGGTCGCCGCCGACCTGGACAAGATCACCGACGAGAAGAGCAAGGACATGATCGAGGAGTACGACTCCTACGCCAGCAAGAGCAAGCTCAGCTACTACCCCGACTACGCCGCCTCAAGTCTGACCGACGCCATCCCCGCCTCCTTCCAGGAACTGGTGAACGGAACCAAGGACACCTCCGCCGTGCTCAAGGACATCCACTCGAAGTACGACTCCGGCGTCGAGGAGATGGGCTTCTCGAACTGATTGCCGCCCGGCGGCCATGAATCGTATGGCGGGGCGTGGTTTGTCCCTTTTCCACGCCCCGTCATCACTCCCCTGACCAATCCCAATCCCGCACGCATAGCAATCCACCCGTCATATACACACACCAAGGAGAGAGCAATGGCAGGCAACACCAAGCACGCCCATAACGTGGCGCTTTCACGGCTTCCCGGTAACAGGTCTTCGCGCTTCGTTCCCTATCTGATCCCGGGCATCCTCGGCCTGGCCATCATCGTCATCATCCCGTTCGTTTGGAACATCTACCTGAGCCTCACCCGCTGGCGCGGCGTAGGCCCGGTGCGCTTCATCGGACTGCAGAACTGGCAACGACTGTTCAAGGACTCCACGTTCTGGATCTCGTTCCTCAACTCGTTCTGGATCATCGTCGCCATCGTCGTGATCCCCACGATCCTGGGCCTGTTCATCTCGTCGCTACTTACCGACGTCATCCAGAAGAAGTTCGGCGGCAAGACCGCGTCCTTCCTGCGCGCCCTGTTCTACCTGCCCCAGCTGCTGCCCGTCGCCGTGGCCGCGATCATCATGGGCTGGATCTTCCGCCCCGAAGACGGCGCCGTGAACGCGCTCCTGGAACAGATCGGCCTCGGATCGCTGACCCACAACTGGCTCGGCAGCCCGGACAGCGCGCTGCCGGTCCTCATGTTCATCCTCGTGTGGATCCAGCTCGGCTACCCCATCGTCATCTTCATGTCCGGCCTGCAACGCGTCGACCCCGAGCTCTATGAGGCCGCCAGCCTCGACGGCGCCAACTGGTGGCAGAAGTTCCGCGTGGTCACCCTGCCGTCCATCATCCCCGAACTGCTCGTCGTGATCCTGACCGCCACCATCGGCGCGTTGAAGACCTTCGCCCCTGTCTACCTACTGACCAAGGGTGGGCCGGGCACCGCGACCACAGTGCCGTCTTACTACTCGTACAACCAGTTCTTCCAGGTGCAGCAGGTCGGCTACGGCGCCGCCATCTCCACCGCCCTGACCGTGGTCATCATCGTCTTCTCCGTGGTGTTCACCATCATCCAGAAGCGCGTCGAAAAGAACATGGTCTGATTCCAAGGACACGACGCCGCTCCACACCCCCCAAAAACACCGAATCGCATTTTTCCGAAATCGAGGATCGAACCATGACACAGACAATGACCGCCGCAACGGCGAAGAGGGCATCGCACAAGACGCAGCACGTCCGCTCGGCAGGCGACTGGGTGACGCTGGTCCTGCTGGTCGTCGCCGCACTGATCGTCCTGTTCCCGCTGCTCGTGCTGACCGTCAACGCCTTCAAGACGCAAGTCGACTATAACGCAGCCGGCCCACTGAGTCTGCCGAAGACCTTCACCATGGAAGGCATCGTCTCCTTCTGGACCACCACGAAGTTCTCGATGAAGTTCCTCAACAGCCTCATCATCTCCCTGACCGTCGCCGTGGCCGCCGTGGTGCTGTCCGTGCTCAACTCCTTCGCGCTAGGCATCGGCCGCGTCAAAGGCAACACATGGATCGTGCTGGCCATCATGCTGGCGAACATGATGCCGCAGGAGGCACTGCTCTACCCGCTGTACACCATGTTCAAGGCCGCCGGGCTGTACAACACGAAGCTCGCGATCATCATCATCTTCACCATCATCCAAAGCGCGTACGGCACCTACCTGCTCTCCTCCGTGTACGGCACGTTCCCGCAGGCCATCCTCGAGGCCGCATCCATCGACGGCGCCTCCCGCTGGCAGGTGCTGCTCAAGGTGGTGCTGCCGATCTCCTGGCCCACCATCAGCGTGCTGTTCGTGTTCTTCTTCGTCTGGACGTGGAACGAATACATGATCCCGATGGCGTTCCTGATGGGCGACGACGTGCAGACCATCCCGCTGGCCCTGGCCACGCTCCAGGGACAGCACACGATGGAAGCCACCACCCTGGCATCCGCATCGCTGCTGAGCATCATCCCGACCATCATCTTCTTCGTCATCTTCCAGCGCAAGCTCTCCCAGGGCATCACCGCCGGTGCCGTGAAATACCCCCCCCAGCAGCCCGGCTCACCCGGCGGATTCTAGTGGTGGTTGCAACACCTGAGGTTTGAGCGGCCTTCCATGGTCA
>OJAL01001163.1_pt1 | contig 15337 bp, 10 predicted proteins | sample 1589301 | NCBI WGS metagenome assembly OJAL01 (sample SAMN03283261) | human gut metagenome | biome: human-associated habitat; material: feces | host: Homo sapiens | place: USA | collected 2013
ACCACCGTTTACACCACAGACGGCAGCAGCTTTGCTCTGCATCTGGATGCCAACGAGATCAAGTGGTATGAGATCTAAGTTCTCCTTTTCATAAACGAACACAACGGGCAGCTCTGTTACCAGAGCCGCCCGTTGTGTTTGCTGTATCTGCCGATAACTCAACCTGTGTCAATCGAACGCTGCAATGGAGATGGCTGGAAACGCAGAAATTCAGTAATGCAAGCGTAATAGACCTGCAGAAAAAAGAAACTGCCCGCGCAAGTATGCGTAAGATGGTGAAGCACTTGCTGAAAAAATATAAGTATGCGCCAACATCAAGCGGCGTAAGGGCTGCAACAAAAAGACCGTGCAGAAAGAATGGCTGGAAGATCTGGTCGTCCGGGAGACGATGAAGCTGATTCAGGACGATGCGGTGATCGATAAGATCGTTCAATTGGTCATGGATGTCCAGAATCAGGAAAATACCACGATCCCGCTGCTGGAAAAGCAACTGCGAGAGGTCAACAAAAAGCTGGACAACCTAATGAAGGCAATCGAGGACGGCTTGTACACCCGGACAACAAAAGAGCGGCTGGAAGTGCTGGAAATCCAGAAAGATGAGCTGGCTGCAAAAATTGCAGACGAAAAGTTGAAGAAGCCCAGCTTCAATGAGGACTTCATCCGGCTCTGGCTGATGAAATTTAGAAAGTTCGATATTTCGCAGAAAAAGCAGCGAAAAACGCTGATTGAAATTTTTGTAAATGCCATTTTCCTGTATGATGACCGGATGCTGATCACGTTCAACTACAAGGATGGCACCCAAACCGTCCGGTTTGAGGACACTCTGACCACCGATTGCGGAGAAAAAAGTTTGCGTTTGCGAAGCAACGAAAGCCCCAGTGGGGCTTTTGAGCAACAGAACGGTCTTGCGCAAGCAAGATGGAGGGGCCTTGCCCCGACAAGTTCGGATTTGTCCAGTTCTGCTGGACCAAAAATCCAACGATTTCACGTTAGAAATCGTTGGATTTTTTTGTTTATAGGCTGGCCTTATTTGGCTTTGACCACAATTTTGACCACAATGCCCAAGATTTTATCTGGTCGATCGCAGGGGCAAGTGGACTTTTTGCATAGCAGGGCTCTGTACCCCCTCTTCTCTGAAAAAGAGAAAACAATCCCATTATTCTTATTATCGCAAGTCAAGAAATTAGCGCAACATCAAAACGGCATCTCTGCGATATGCAATTCAACGATGTTGCTGTTGCATTAAAAAGTTGAATTGCTATAGACCTCTGGCGGCGGGCAGCAGCTCTCCCGGGGGATGAGCTTGTGCGGCACGATGATCTTTGTTGCCAGAAGGTTCGGGTTCTCGATGTGGTTGATGGTCTGGCTGGCGGCTTCCATGCCCAGCTGGTAGGGGTTCACGTCCACGGTGGTCAGCTGCGGGCTGGTGATGCGGGAGAACAGCGAGTTGTTGAAGGACACGATGGACAAATCTTTCGGGACGCGCAGCCCCAGCTTGCCGCAGAACTGTTCCAGCACCTCAGCGTCGTCCTGCCCGGTGATGACCGTGTTCACATACCGCCGCAGGTTGCAGAACTGCCCGATGCCGCGGATGATCTCCAGATGAAAGGCGTTTTCGTAGACGTCCCGCTGGGAGGAGGGCAGAATGATGCCGATGGTCTTGGAAAAAGCCTCCACCGGTTCAGTCTCAAAATTCGGCTCGTAGCCCAGCTGCGCCATGATGCGGCGCACCCGCTCCTTGGTCTCCCGGCTGATGGAAGGGCTGTCCTTGCAGGTGCGGGACACCGTGGAGGGCGAGACCCCCGCTGCGCCGCTGCTGGCAGAGACTCCGGCGGGGTACTACCCCTGTCCCGGCAATATGGTGCTGCTGAAAGCGGACAATCACGCCGCAGCCGTGGCAAAAATGCTGGAAGCGCGGGGTGTGCACTACGATTGGAGCTGGCTTCCGGCAAAGGTGGGCTACGACATTTACGATGAGGGCGCGGCGGTGTTCAGCCGTGCGCCCATCACCGCCGCCGAAAACCTGCTGCTGAGCCAGATCAACGATTACAACAACTGGAAGACCCGCCGCACGTTGGGCGTCTGTGCAGGAGATGTCTGGTACTATACGGTGCATCTGGGCTGGTGGAAGGACGAGGTAGAGCCTTTCGCTCCCCAGTGGGAAAAGCTTTCAAAGGCGGCGGGCGCAAAAAAGACTGCCTTTCTGCTGGGCGACTTCAACAGCGAAGCGGACGTGCGGGGCGAGGGCTACGACCTTGTGCTGGGCAGCGGCTGGCAGGATACCTACCGCCTTGCACAGCAGCGGGACGCGGGCTACACGGTGGTGGAAGCCATTGACGGCTGGCGGGACGCCCCGGATGCGGCGGCCAAAAAGCGCATCGACCAGATCTGGTGCTCCAAGGCGGTGGCTGTCAAGAGCAGCCGGGTGGTGTTTGGCGGCTTGCAGGAGCCGCAGGTGTCTGACCATGCCGGTGTTATGATCGAATTATAAAGGAAGGGAAAAGAAGATGCAGAGAAGTGCAGGCATTTTGCTGCCCATCAGCAGTCTGCCGTCCCCTTACGGCATCGGCTGCTTTTCGCAGGAAGCATACGACTTTGTGGACTGGCTCAAGGAAGCCGGGCAGACCTACTGGCAGATCTTACCGCTGGGTGTGACCAGCTACGGCGACAGCCCCTACCAGAGCTTTTCCGCCTTTGCGGGCAACCCCTATTTCATCAGTCTGGACGCACTGGTGGAGGAAGGAGTGCTGACCGCCGCCGAGTGCAAAAAGGCAAACTTCGGCCGCAAGGCAGACGACATTGATTACAGCCGCCTGTATACCGAGCGCGGCCGTCTGCTGCGGCTGGCGTACTCCCGCAGCGACATCGGCCACAACGAAGCGTTTACGGCATTTTGCGAGAAAAACAAGTGGTGGCTGGACGATTTTGCCCTGTTCATGGCGGTGAAGGGCCGCTTTGAGGGCAAGCCGTGGATCGAGTGGGCAGAGGATATCCGTCTGCGCTGGCAGCCCGCCATGGACTACTACCGCCGGGAACTGTACTTTGAGGTGGAGTACCACAAGTATCTTCAGTTCAAGTTTGACGAGCAGTGGCGCAAGCTGAAAACCTACGCCAACAGCAAGGGCATCCAGATCATCGGCGATATCCCCATCTATGTGGCGCTGGATTCTGCGGACGCTTGGGCAAACCCAGGCCTGTTCCAGCTGGACAAGGACAACATTCCCACGGCAGTGGCGGGCGTTCCCCCGGATGGCTTTTCGCCTACCGGTCAGCTGTGGGGCAACCCGCTCTACCGCTGGGAAACCCACCGCGCGACCGGATATCAGTGGTGGATCACCCGGCTGTGGTACTGCTTTGAGCTGTACGATGTGGTGCGCATCGACCACTTCCGCGGCTTCGATGAGTATTTCTCCATCCCCTACGGCAGCGAGACGGCGGTGGACGGCCACTGGGAAAAAGGCCCCGGCATCGAGCTGTTCCGCGCGGTGGAGCAGGCGCTGGGCAAGCGGGAGATCATTGCAGAGGATCTCGGCTACATGAGCGACACCGTGCGGCAGCTGGTGCGGGACAGCGGCTTCCCCGGCATGAAGGTGCTGGAATTTGCCTTTGACTCCCGCGATACCGGCAGCGCCAGCGACTATCTGCCCCACAACTACCCGGTGAACAGCGTGGCGTATACCGGCACCCACGACAACGAAACGCTGGTCTCGTGGTACCAGACCATCTCGGACGCCGAGCGCGCCATGGTGCGGGATTACCTGTATGACTACGCCACCCCGGACGAGCAGCTTTACAAGAGCATGATCGCACTGATTTTGCGCAGTGCAGCGGCAAGGTGCATCATCCCCATGCAGGACTGGCTGGGGCTGGATAACGCCGCCCGCATCAATAAGCCCTCCACCGTAGGCCAAAACTGGCGCTGGCGGCTGAAAAAGACCCAGCTGACCAAGAAGCTCCAAAAAGAGATCTGCCAGCTGACCACCCGCTACGGCCGGAAGAACTGGGCATAAGGTGCTCTATGGAGCTTGATTAGCCGGAACCGAAAATTCTGCTAATGGCATTCGCTGGCTAATTTTGGTGATAGGTTTAAAATGAAAAATGCGAAGATCGTCTTTCCCATGGAAAAATGACCTTCGCATTTTTAAGTGGCGTCCCCGATGTGATTCGAACACACGGCCTTCCGCTTAGGAGGCGGACGCTCTATCCAGCTGAGCTACGGAGACAGGAGCCTGCATCCTTGGGGGCACAGGACAGCCGCCCAAAATACAGTACCATATTATAATACCGCAACCGGGGTGTAAAATCAAGTTGAACCTGCGGGCAAAATGGTGTATGCTATAAAGGAATGCAAGGCGGCTGTGTGCTGCGCAGGGAGGATGCTATGGAAAAGATAAAAAATATCCGCAAAAAGCTGCGGCACCAGAGGTCGGTTCGGCGGAGAAAGCTGGGACTGAGTACCCCGACCCAGATCATCTGCGTCAGCTTTATTATCGTGATCGCGCTGGGCACGCTGCTGCTCACCCTGCCCATTTCCAGCAGGCACGGACGGCTGGATGTGCTCAATGCCATGTTCACAGCCACCAGTGCCACCTGCGTCACCGGTCTGGTGGTGCGGGATACATGGACGCAGTTCACGTGGTTCGGGCAGGCGGTGGTGCTGCTGCTCATTCAGGTGGGCGGCCTTGGCCTTGTTACCCTTACCAGCTTTTTTGCGCTGGCCATGCGCCGGCGCATGGGCTTCCGGGATCTGCGCTTACTGGGCGAGAGCGTCTCGGCAGACGGCTACGATCAGGCCAAAAGCGTGCTGAAGATCGTGGTGGGGCTGGCAGCGATGTTTGAAAGCATCGGCGTTCTGCTGCTGTTGTTCGCCTTTGTGCCGCAGTTCGGGCCGGAGGGCGTCTGGATCAGCGTGTTCACCGCCATTTCGGCCTTCTGCAATGCGGGCTTTGACCTGTTCGGACGGTTCGGGGCGTACTCCTCGCTGGTGCCCTATGTCAACAACTACTATGTGCAGGCGGTGATCATATTCATGATCATCTCCGGCGGTCTGGGCTTTATGGTCTGGGTGGAACTGTGCCAGTGGTACCAAAAACGCCGCCTGTCCCTGCACGCCAAGGTGGTGCTGTCCTTCTCGCTGATCCTGTGGCTGGGCGGTGCGCTGGGGCTGGGACTGATGGAGTGGAACAACCCCGCCACGCTGGGCGGGCTGTCGGTGCCCGGCAAGGTGATGGCTTCGCTGTTCCAGTCGGTATCCACCCGTACCGCCGGCATGAACACCGTGGACTTGGTCTCCTGCGGCACCCTGAGCAAGCTGCTCATGAGCGTGCTGCAGTTCATCGGCGCAGCGCCCGGCTCTACCGGCGGCGGTGTGAAGGTGACCACCTTCGCGGTCATCATCCTGACCATCCGCAGCGTGGCGCAGGGGCGCGACGACTGCGTGATCGCCGACCATCATATCGAGTCTAAGACGGTCTACCGTGCGCTGACCATTATCGTGCTGGGCGCGGCGGCAGCAATCGGCTCGGCCATCGTGGTGTACTACAACACCTCGGACGCGGTGTCGGTGGTGGATGCCATCTTCGAGTCCTGCTCGGCCTTTGGCACGGTGGGACTTTCCGTAGGCGTGACCAGCCAGCTGAATAACGGGGCAAAGATCCTGTATATGCTGGTCATGTTCATGGGTCGTGTGGGCCCGGTGGCCTTTGCCATGAGCCTGACCGCCAAACCGGACGACAACAAGCGCAAGATCATGCCGGTGGGGCATATCAATGTTGGTTAAATGAAAAAACAGGCGGCTGCACAGCACTTTGCGCAGCCGCCTGTTTTATCGCAAGACAAGAAATTAGTGCAACATTCAAACAGCATATTTGCGATATGCAATTCAACGCTGTTGCTGTTGCATTAAAAAGTTGAATTGCTATAATGTGAGATGATCAGCAACTGCCTGCCGCTCAGACCAGATAGCCCTCAAAGCAGTGCAGGTCCTCGGTCTTGACGATGCCTTCCAGATACAGCCCATCCTCCCGGTATTCCTCTGCCTGCACGCTGCCGCGCTCCCGCATGGGGGCGGCAAGCCCCAGCTTGTCGTAGGGCAGCAGCACCCGGATGGTGTGCACCCGGTCGCTGAGCACCTCGTCCAGCTTTTGCAGCAGCTTGTCCAGCCCGTAGCCGGTCTTGGCGCTGGTCAGCAGGATATCGGGGTCAAAGCTCAGGGTGTTGGGCTTGTCGCACTTGTTGTACACGGTCAGGCGGGGAATGTCGGCACAGTCCAGCCCGTCCAGCACCTCATCGGTCACAGACAGCTGTTCCTCGCGCTGCTCGTCCCCGGCGTCTGCCACTCGGACGATCACATCCGACCATGCGGCCTCTTCCAGCGTAGACTTGAACGCTTCCACCAGATTGTGGGGCAGGCGGGACACAAAGCCGACCGTGTCCACCAGCAGCACCGCCATGCCGCTGGGCAGCACCAGTTTGCGGCTGGTGGGGTCCAGTGTGGCAAACAACATATCGGCTTCGGCTACGCTGGGGCCGCACAGGGCGTTCATCAGGCTGGATTTTCCCACGTTGGTGTAGCCCACAAGGCTTACCACCGGCATTCCGGTCTTGGCGCGGGCCTTGCGGCTCTCGCCCCGGCGCTTTTCCATCTCGGTCAGCTTTTCAGCCAGCGCGTCAATACGGGCGTGCACATGACGACGATCCAGCTCCAGCTTGGTCTCACCGGCACCGCGGCGGGCACCGCCGCCGCCGCCACCGCCGCCGCCCTGACGGCTCAGCGCTTCGCCCATGCCCTGCAGGCGGGGCAGACGGTAGCGCAGCAGCGCCAGCTCGGTCTGCAGCTTGCCCTCGTTGGTCACGGCGCGGCTGCGGAAAATTTCCAAAATCAGCATGGTGCGGTCGATGACCTCCAAGCCGCCCAGCGCATTGGAGATGTTGCGGATCTGGCTGCCGGTCAGCTCGCCGTCAAACACAGCGCATTCTGCGCCCAGCGTCTGGGCGGCAAGGGAAGCTTCCTCCAGCTTGCCGCTGCCCAGCACGATGCCGGTCTCCGGGGTCTGGCGTTTCTGGGTGATCTGTGCCACGGCTTCCATGTGGTTGGCCTCGCACAGGGCAGAAAGCTCTGCCAGACTGCGCTCACAGTCCCACAGCCCCTGATCCAGTGCCAGCAGCACTACCTTTGTGGGAGGGGTCTCGGTCAAAATATCATAAAGCTCGCTCAAAGTAAGTCCTTTCTGTTATCATAGCGTTCTTTTGTCAGAAGGTAGCACCGGCATTCCACCGGTGTGCCGTCAAATTTGTGGTAAACATCGTTGTGGTGGTACACAAAACCAGCCTTTTCCATCACCCGGCCGCTGGCGGGGTTCTGCACCGCGTGGCAGCAGGTGAGGAAGGCACCGCCCACCTGTCTGAACCAGAAATCCACCACAGCTTGCAGCGCTTCGGTGGTAAAGCCTTTGCCCCACCACTTCTGCCCGATGCAGTAGCCCGGCTCCCAGATGCCGCCGGAAAGCTCCAGTCCCTGCCATTTGGCCTTTTGCTGCGGCTCACCCAGCAGGGCGTTGTATACGGAGATGGAGCCGAACACCTGTCCGGTGGCCTTTTCCACTATGGCCCACTGGTAATAATCCGGGTTCGGATACAGCTCTGCCCACGCCGAAAGCAGTTCCCGGGTCTCGGCAGGGCTTTCGTGCGGTTCCCAGCGCAAAAACCGGGTCACAGCCGGGTCGTTTGCCCAGTTTTCGTACATCTGCGGGGCGTCCTGCGGCAGCAGACGGCGCAGCAGCAGCCGGTCAGTTTCCAGCTCAAGTGTGCCGGTGTGGCGCATGATCCATCCTCTCCCTTTTATAAAAACTTATTCCTAGGGTGTATCTGAAAAGTCGAAAATTTAGTCTATTTCTACAAACACAGCTGGATTTTGCGTGAAACAGCCTTGAAATCCACAAAGGATTCCTGCGGCTATTTGCCTTAAATCCCGCTTGTGTTTGCGAAATATTCGTCATTTTCTTTGTTTTCAGATACACCTTAAGATAGCACAAAAACAGCCGCGCCGCAAGATAAATCAGGAAAACCGCTTGACCGGATGAGTGAACTACGATAAACTGAAAGATGAAATCTTTTATAGGAAAGGGAAAGTACCGATGTTAGATGTGCGCAAACTGTTAGCCCAGCGTCCGCTGCTGTTCGATGGCGGCATGGGTACCTATTATAAAGCAAAGCCGGGGCAGGAGTGTGAACAGGCAAACCTGACCGACCCGGATGGCATTCTGGCGGTGCACCGGGCGTATCTTGCCGCCGGAGCGGACGCCATCAAGACCAATACCTTCAGCCTGCCGCGTCTGGCGGCGGCGCAGCAGCCGGGCTGGGAGCAGTTGGCGGATGCGGGCTGGCAGCTGGCAGCAAAGGCTGCAGGGGAGACCGGCGCGGCGGTGTTTGCCGACCTTGGCCCCGCGCCGGACACCGAGAACCTCCCGGCGGAGCAGGTGTATCTTTCCGTAGCAAAGCGCTTTGCACTGCTGGGCGCACGGAATTTTCTGTTCGAGACTCTGAGCGCCGAGGACGGTGTGCTGGAAGCGATTCGTGCGCTGAAGCAGACCGTGCCGGAGGCCTTTGTGCTGGTATCCTTTGCGGTGCTGCCGGACGGCTACACCCGCGAGGGCCGCTACTGCGCCGAACTGGTGCGCCGCATGGCACAGAGCGGCGTGGTGGATGCCGTAGGTCTGAACTGCGTGTCTGCCCCGGGCGCGATGCGGGCACTGGTGCAGCAGCTGGGAAATGCGGGACTGCCGCTTTCGGTCATGCCCAATGCGGGCTACCCGGTGGTGGCGCGGGCACAGGTGCGCTATCAGGGCAAGCCGGAGTATTTTGCCCGGGAACTGAGCCGCCTTGCTACCGAGGGCGTGCGCATTCTGGGCGGCTGCTGCGGCACGACCCCACAGCACATTGCTGCCCTGCGCACCGCGCTGGATGCTTTGCCGGAAGCGCTGCCCGCCGCCCCGGCGGCAAAGCCCGCCGCTACGGCAAAGCCTGCAGTGGAAACGGACGATGCCTTCTTGCGCAAGCTGCGCACCGGACAGAGGGTCATTGCGGTGGAGCTGGATTCTCCCAAGGACGCTGACCTGACGGCCTATCTCGAGGGTGCCCGCCGTCTGCAGGCCGCCGGTGCCGACCTGCTGACCATTGCAGATTGTCCCATTGCCCGGGCGCGGATGGATTCCTCGCTGGTGGCGTGCCGGGTGCACCGGGAGCTGGGCATGAACGTGCTGCCCCACATGACCTGCCGGGACCGCAACCTGAACGCCACCAAGGCACTGCTGCTGGGACTGTACGCCGAGGGCGTGCGGGAGGTACTGGCCATTACCGGCGACCCCATCCCCACCGCCGAGCGGGACGAGGTGAAGAATGTGTACCAGTTCAACTCCCGCAAGCTGGCACAGTATATCGTGTCGCTGGCCGGAGAGGGGCGGGAGATGCCCAGCCCCATCACGGTGTTCGGTGCGTTGAACCTGAACGCCCGCAACTTTGAGGTGGAGCTGCGCCGAGCAGCGGAAAAGCTGGAAAACGGCATGAGCGGCTTTCTCACCCAGCCGCTGCTGTCGGCACAGGCAGTGGAAAACCTGAAAAAAGCCCGCGAGACGCTGGGCGAGCGGGCAAAGATTCTGGCAGGCATCCTGCCGGTGGTCAGCCAGCGCAACGCCATCTTTATGGAAAACGAAGTCAACGGCATCCATGTGGACGAAGCCATCATCCAGAAGTTTGAAGGGCTGGATCGTGCCGCAGGCGAGGAGCTGGGCTTGGAAGTCTCGGTGCAGGCCGCCAAGGCGGCTGCGCCCTATGCGGACGGCTTTTACCTGATGACCCCTTTTAACCGGGTAGCGCTGATGGAGCGGCTCATTGCCCGCCTGCGCACCGAGGTGACGGATTGAAAATAATAGGGAGGAACACACTGTGCCCTGCGAAAAACCATTGCTCAGCATCATCGTGCCGGTGTACGATGTGGAACGCTATCTGCCAAAATGTATTGATTCCATTCTGGCGCAGACCTTTACGGACTTTGAGCTGATCCTTGTGGAGGACGGCTCGCCGGACAATTGCCCTGCGCTGTGCGATGTCGCCGCCGCGAAGGATGCCCGCATCCGGGTGCTCCACCAGAAAAACGGCGGGCTTTCTGCCGCCCGCAACGCCGGGCTGGACGCAGCAAGGGGCGCATGGATCGGCTTTGTGGACTCAGATGACTACATTGCGCCGGAAATGTACGAAGCACTGTATAAGGCTGTGCAAAGCACCGGGGCGGACCTTGCCCTGTGCGATTACGCCGAGGTGGACGAGGCGGGCGCACTCTGCCCACCGATGCATATCAGCCTTGCAGAGCAGGTCTTTACCGGACGGAAACTATTGAAAAATGCCACGGATACGATGATCCAGCCTGCGTGGAACAAGCTGTACCGCCGTGCCATCTTTGCACAGCTGCGCTACCCGGAGGGCAAGCTGAACGAGGATTTGTTTTTGATCCCGGAGGTCTGTTTGCAGATCCAAAAGGCCGTGGTGGTGCCAAAAGCACTGTATTATTATGTGCAGCGCGGCGGCAGCATTATGAACGGCAATAAAACGCTGCGCCATTTTGATGCTGCCGAGGCAGCACAGCGGTATTGGGACTGTCTTGTGGAAAACGCTGCATACGATGCGCTGGCAAATGCAGCAAAATTTACGATGGGCAGCGTGAGCCGGGTGTACCGGCAGCTGCCACCGGCACTGCGCAAGGCATCCCGCAGCCGGGAAATGCTGCGGATGCAGTTTGAGGTGGTCAGCCGCACCCGGAGGTACTGCGCCGTCCCCGGCGGGCTTTGGCTGCAAAGCTGGCTGCTGTGGCGCTTACCGCAGACATATAGCCGGCTGCGGGGGTTCAAGGGCTGAGGAGAAAGAGAAAAAAACGCATGAGAACACGCTATTCTATCATCAATATGCTGGTCAACATCGGCGGGCAGTTTTTGACGATGCTGCTGTCCTTTATCGGCCGGATGGTTTTTATCCGCTGCCTTTCGGCGGCATATCTGGGCGTCAACGGTCTGTTTACCGATGTGCTCAGCATCCTTAATTTCGCAGAGCTGGGCATTGGCACGGCTATGGTGTTCAGTATGTACGAGCCGGCCGCCCGGGATGACGAGCAGAAACTGGCGCGGCTGATGAACCTTTATAAGTGGATGTACCGGGCGGTGGCAGCCTCGGTGCTGCTGTTCGGGCTGGTGCTGCTGCCGTTTTTGCCGTACCTCATCAAGGGCGGCGAGGGCATCGAGCATATTACCCTGATCTACATGATGTATGTGCTTTCCTCTGCCTGCTCTTACCTGCTGAACTATAAAAGCTCTATTTATCAGGCCTACCAGAAAAGCTATATCTGCACCGGGTGGACACTGGTATGCGAGTGCATCCGCACCGTCGTGCAGATCGTGGCGTTGCTGCTGACGGGCAACTTTATCCTGTACCTTGCCATCCAGCTTGTGGTGCAGTTCATACCCAACATCATTATCTCCCACATGGCGGATAAGGAATTTCCCTATCTGAAGGAATGCCGGGAGCTGCCGGAAAAGGAGGAACGGAACGGCATCCTGAAAAACATCGGTGCCATGAGTATGCACAAGCTGGCCACCGTCATCGTGCGCAACACGGACAGCCTGCTGATGTCCTCCTTCATCGGTCTGGCAACGGTGGGGCTTTACTCCAATTACCGGTTGGTACTCAACGCGCTGAACAACCTGCTGAACAAGTTTGCCACGGCTTTTTCCGGCAGCGTGGGTAATTTTGCGGCGCTGGAAAACTCTGACCGGCTGTATCGGGTATATAAGGAGATGGACTTTCTCTTTTTTGTGCAGTCTGCCTATCTGACTGGCGGGCTGATGATGCTGTTCAATCCCTTGATCGAGCTGCTGTTTGGCAGGGAATACTGTTTCCCGATGACGACCGTGGCGATCATTGTGACAGAGTTCTATATCTCGCGGATGCGGCAGACGAACCTGTTGTTCCGGGAGGTCATGGGTCTGTTCTGGAACGACCGCTATAAGGCTGTGGCGGAGTCCATCATCAATCTGGTGGTCTCTCTGGCGCTGGTGCAGCGGTACGGCGTGGTCGGCATTATCGGGGGTACCATCATCAGCAGCCTGTGCACCTGTGTCTGGGTGGAGCCCTATATCTTTTTGAAGTATGGCGTTCAGGATGCATGGCAGAAGAAGCTCCGGGTTTATTTTGCGGAGTACCTGAAGCGTGCAATGATCGTGGCGGCGGTCTCGGCGGCAGCCATGCTCTGGGTAAAGCACTTTCCGGTGGGCAATTTCGGCGTTTTTGTTTTGGACGGGCTGCTTTATACGGCGGTGTTTGCAGGAGTGATCGTATTGCTCTACCGGCGCAGCGTGGAGTACGAAGCGCTGAAGCGGCGTGGGTTGGAAATTTTAAAAAGGAGAGCCGGATGAATACAGAAAAAAGCCCCCTGATCTCGGTGATCGTACCGGTCTATAAGGTGGAAAAGTATCTGCCTGCGTGTCTGGACAGCCTGCTGGCGCAGACCTACCGGAATTTTGAGCTGATCGTTGTGAACGATGGTTCGCCGGACGACTGCTGGCAGATCATGCAGCGCTATGCGGCGCAGGATGCCCGGGTGCGCATTTTCAACAAAGAAAACGGTGGGGTGTCCTCGGCGCGCAATTTTGGGCTGGATGTGGCAAGGGGCGAATACATCGGCTTTGTGGATTCCGATGACTTTGTGCTGCCGCAGTATCTGGAATGGCTGTACGATGCCTTGTGCAGCTGCGGTACCCGGATGTCCATGTGCCGCTACCGCGGTATACAGGAAAACCAGTCCCTGTGGACAGTGACAGAATGCCCGGCACCGCAGAGGATCACGGCAGAAAATTATTCGTGGATGCGGGAATGGAGCGGCGGGCACTGCTGGCGGATGCTGACCCACCGGGAGATATTACGGGATATCCGCTTTGATCCGGCATTGCTTTATGGGGAGGATACCCTGTTTTTTGTGATGGAATTTCTCAAGGCTGGCAGTCTGGCGTTTTTGAACTGCCCTCTCTATGCCTATCTTGAACGACCAGATTCTGCCGTGCGGCAGAAGCCAAGCCTGCGCTTTTATACGGCGGCACTGGCATGGGAACGGGTCTGGCAGCTGGCAAAGGAGCAGCCGGATCCCTTCCGCAGTACTACGGATCAGCGCTGCATCATGTCCTGCGCCGAGGTGTATTTCCGGCTGGTCAACCAGCCGGAGCGGGACCCGGAAAAGGAAAAAACACTGCTGGAGCTGGCTTCCACGCACCGCCACGCTGCGTGGAAAATCCCGTCGGAGCACAAAAGCCAGAAGCTGCAGGCGCTGATGATGGGTTACTGCCCACATCTGGGCGCAAAGGTATGGAAGCTGGTGCGTTGGGTGAAAGGTTTGAAAAACTGATTGACAAATCCCACAAAAAACGCTATATTCTTTTTATAAATGCGTTGAAAAAGAGTGTGCATCGTCTGGGACCGCACAGAGAGCCGGGGGCAGCTGAAAACCCGGCGGGATACCGGCGGGGCACTGTCACTTTGGAGCAGAAGCGGTGAGCCTTGCCGGTAAGCCGTTTTCGGGTCTGCCCTACGTTACAGGGGCATCAAGGGGCGCGGAGCTTTCCGCGCAATTTGGGTGGTACCGCGGTCATGTATTTACAGCCGTCCCATGGAACGCTCCGTGGGGCGGCTTTTTGCGTCCCACTTCATCAAATTTTTTGGGAGGACACTATGAAAGAACTTGCAAAGCAGTACGATCCCAGTCAGGTGGAAGATCGTATCTACCAGTTCTGGCTGGATGGCGGCTACTTCCACACGAAAGCCGATCCGGACAAGAAACCTTACACCATCGTGATGCCGCCGCCGAACGTTACCGGTCAGCTGCACATGGGTCATGCGGTGGATAACACCATGCAGGATATCCTCATCCGCACCAAGCGGATGCAGGGCTATGCCGCCCTGTGGGTGCCCGGCACCGACCACGCTTCCATTGCTACCGAAGCCAAGGTGGTGGAGGCCATGCGCGCCGAGGGTCTGACCAAGGAAATGGTCGGCCGCGACGGTTTTCTGGAGCGCGCCTGGGCATGGAAGACCAAGTACGGCAACCGCATCGTCAGCCAGCTGAAGAAGCTGGGCAGCAGCTGCGACTGGGAGCGCGAGCGCTTTACCATGGACGAGGGCTGCTCTGAGGCTGTCAAGGAAGTGTTCGTGCATTTGTACGACAAGGGGCTGATCTACCGCGGCAACCGCATGGTCAACTGGTGTCCCCACTGCAACACCTCCATCTCCGACGCCGAGGTGGAGTACGAGGAGAAGGACGGCAGCTTCTGGCATCTGCTGTACCCGGTCAAGGAGACCGGCGAGATGCTGGAGCTGGCTACCACCCGCCCCGAGACTATGCTGGGCGATACTGCTGTGGCTATCAACGGCGAGGATCCCCGCTACGCCCATCTGCACGGCTGCCATGTGGTGCTGCCCCTGCTGAACAAGGAAATCCCCATCGTCTGCGATGAGCACGCCGATATGACCAAGGGCACCGGTGTCGTGAAGATCACCCCCGCCCACGACCCCAACGACTTTGAGGTCGGCCTGCGTCACGACCTGCCCATTGTGCGCGTGTTCACCTACGACGGCCACATGACCGGCGCTGCCGACAAGGCTGCAGCCGATGCCCTGTTTGCCGCCGGCAAAAACACCGTCAACGAGCCTCAGGTGCTGGACTGCGGCAAGTACGCAGGTATGACCACGCTGGAAGCCCGCAAGGCCATTCTGGCTGACCTGAAGGAGGGCGGTTTCCTGAAGGAGATCGAGCCCCTCAAGCATGAGGTAGGCACCTGCTACCGCTGCCACTCCACCATCGAGCCCATGGTCTCCAAGCAGTGGTTCGTCAAGATGGAGCCGCTGGCAAAGCCCGCCATCGAGAGCGTGGAGAAGGGCGAGATCAAGTTTGTGCCCGAGCGCTTTACTAAGAACTATATGAACTGGATGAAGAACACCCGTGACTGGTGCATCAGCCGCCAGCTGTGGTGGGGCCATCAGATCCCGGCTTGGTACTGCGATGACTGCGGCGAGACCGTGGTGGCAAAGTCTGCTCCCTGCAGCTGCCCCAAGTGCGGCGGCGCAAAGCTGACGCAGGACCCCGACACGCTGGATACCTGGTTCTCTTCTGCCCTGTGGCCCTTCAGCACGCTGGGCTGGCCCAACGAGGACAGCGCCGACCTCAAGTATTTCTACCCCACCAATACGCTGGTCACCGGCTACGACATCATCGGCTTCTGGGTCAGCCGCATGATCTTCTCCGGTC
>OJAL01001182.1_pt1 | contig 15092 bp, 10 predicted proteins | sample 1589301 | NCBI WGS metagenome assembly OJAL01 (sample SAMN03283261) | human gut metagenome | biome: human-associated habitat; material: feces | host: Homo sapiens | place: USA | collected 2013
CTGTTGGCAGCCGCCGGGGGTTGTGGTTTTGTGCTGTAACATTTTTGGCTTTATTTTTCCGGTTTGTTTACCCGCTTGAAATATTGGCGGTACTGCTGGGGCGAAAGCCCTGTGGCATCTTTGAACACCCGCCGGAAATGCGCGCTTGTCATAAAGCCTGTCTTTTCCGCCACGCTGGAAATGCTTTCGTTGGTCTTTTCGATCATGTTCTGCGCCGCTTTGATGCGTACGCCGTTGATGTATTCGATCAGGCTCAGGTTGATGGTCTTTTTGAACAGACGGCTGAGGTAATACGGGCTGATGTAAAACTGGTTGGCAATGCTTGTCAGGGTCAGCTTCTCGGCGTAATGCTCCGCAATATAGCCTTGGATCTGACTGACGATGCGGTTGGTCACCCGGCCGCTGTCGCCCCCCAGCTCATGCTGGTTTTCGCACATCTTTTTCAGCTGCAACAGCAGCGTGGCCAGCAGCATTTTGCGGGTCACAGCGCTTTCGGGGCTGTTTTCGTCCTGCATCTGGATCAGCTGCTGCAGGATAGCGTAGATATAGTTCTGCTGCTTAACCGTGATGTTGCTCAGCAGGTGGTTGTTCTCCTCGCTCATAAAGCTGAACAGGTCAATCTCCGGGAAAGCCCCGCTGATCTCCTGCAGATACTCGCGGCTGAAATTGCACACAATGCGGCTGGTGGGGCCATCCCCTACCGAACCAGTCTTGTGGATCTGGTTTTCCCCAATCAGGATCACATTGCCTGCATTGACGATATAGGCGGAATCCTCAATAAAATAGCGCCGCGCGCCTTCCACTTCATAATACAGTTCATATTTGTGGTGTGTGTGGAAACTTCCCATATCGTAGCTATGCTCGCGGTCGATCATATCGATATAAAAGTCCACATGGGGGGAATAGGTATATTCCTTGACCATCCTGTTCAAACCTCCCGCCACGCCCCGCCCAAGCATTTTTGCCAGTTTTGGGGCAGAACGCGCTTCAATTTTGTTGACTTATTTCATATTAACACATTTCTTGTTGAATTTCAAAACTTTTTTCATTTTTCATGGAGGAAATTATCGTATGAAACTCGCTCTCGTTCGTGCCTGTACCCGCAGCGCCTGTTTTGAACTGCAAAACAACACCTGCTATACCGCCCCCGCCCCGTTCCGGGTTCAGCTGAACGGCCAGACTGTGCTGGAAGCCTGCTGCACCAACGTGTTCAGCGTGTTCAGCCTGGAACCCGGCAAAACCTACCACCTGGAAGTGCTTGCCACTGATGGCGATACCGGTACACTGGACTTTGCCACCGCGGCGGAAAGCTTTTTTGTAGATGCTTCCCGCTATGGCCTGGTGAATGACGGCGTGACCGACAACACCGCCTTTTTGCAGGCTGCGCTTTCCACCTGCCCGCCGGGCGGCACGGTGTATGTGCCCGCCGGTACTTACCGCACCCAGAGCCTGTTTTTGTGCAGCAACATCACCCTATACCTGGAAAAAGGCTGCACCCTGCTGGGCGGCACCGACCGCCGCGAATATCCCATCCTGCCTGGTGTGCTGCCCTGCGCCGATGAACAGCACGAAGCCTATCTCGGCGGCTGGGAGGGAAACCCGCTGGACTGCTTTGCCGGTTTGATCAATGTCATCAATGCTGAAAATGTGACCATCACCGGCGAAGGCTGCATCAACGCCAACGCCGACAACGGCGACTGGTACCAGCACATCAAAGTGAAACTTATCGCCTGGCGGCCGCGGCTCTTCTTTACCAGCAAAGCCAAGAATGTGACCCTGCACGGTGTGGAGGTGTGCAACAGCTTCTCCTGGACCATCCACCCCACCTACTCGGACGGGGTGAATATCCTGCAGCTGCAGATTCACAACCGTGCCGACAGCCCCAACACCGACGGCATTGACCCCGAAAGCTGCAAGAATGTGAACATCATCGGTGATTCCATCCATGTTGGCGATGACTGCATCGCCCTCAAGTCCGGCAAACTCTTCCTTGGCACTGTGATGCATACCCCCTGTGAGAATGTGACCATCCGCAACTGCAACCTGAACCGCGGCCATGGCGGCCTGGTTATTGGCAGCGAGATGAGCGGCGGCGTGAAAAATGTGGTGATGACCCAGTGCCTGATGGACCACACCGACCGCGGCCTGCGCATCAAGACCCGCCGCGGTCGCGGCAAGAATGCCGTGATCGACGGGCTGGTGTTCCGCAACGTGGAAATGCGCCATGTGCTGACCCCATTCGTCATCAACATGTTCTACTTCTGTGACCCGGACGGCAAGAGCGACTATGTACAGAGCCATGAACCCCTGCCGCTGGACGATGCTACCCCCCGCCTGGGCAGCCTGACGATGGAAAATATCACCGCCACCGACGCCGAGTATGCAGGCTGCTGGTTCAGCGGTCTGCCGGAGCAGCCGGTTGAAAAAGTGGAGATGAACAATGTCAGCATCTCCTTTGCCGAAAACGCCGGGGCTGGCCACGCCGCCATGATGTGCGGTGCCGCCGAATGCAGCAAGCTGGCGATCTGGGCCGAAAACGTGAAGGAGATTCACTTCCACAATGTCAAACTGGAAGGCTATGCAGGCGAACGCCTGAACTTTATCAACGTTGGCAGTTTTAAGGAGGATTAAGCCATGACCCATGAAGAGATTTTGACCACCCTGGGCAATTATGTGGATTATCTGATTGCCGGCAGCTCTGCCGAAGCCCCACTGTGGAACATTGAAAAGGTGCGCAGCGGCAAGCCCAATAAATGGAACTATGTGGACGGCTGCATGATCACCGCCTGCCTGAGCCTGTACAAGACCACCGGGGATGAAAAGTTCCTGAAGTTCTCCCGCGATTTTGTAGACTACTTTGTCAAGGATGGCGGCGAGATCTACACCTTTGACGCCAACGAGCATAACCTGGACAACATCAACCAGGGCAAAAACCTGTTTTCCCTGGTTGATTTGACCGGCGAACAGCGCTACCGGGATGCCATCAACACCATCCGCGCCCAGCTGGACACCCAGCCCCGCACCAAGGATGGCAATTTCTGGCACAAAGCCATCTACCCGTGGCAGGTTTGGCTGGACGGCACCTATATGGCGCAGCCATTCTACATGGAATACGAGACCCGCTGCAACGGCATGAAGGGCTGCCAGGACAGTTATAAGCAGTTCATGAACATCAAAAAGTACATGCGAGACCCCAAAACCGGCTTGTACTACCACGGCTATGATGAAAGCCGCCAGATGTACTGGGCCGATCCTGTAACGGGCTGCAGCGCAAACTTCTGGCTGCGCGCCATGGGCTGGTTCCTGGTTGCCATGGTGGATGTTCTGGAGCGCATGGACGAGCAGATGTATTACGAATACCGCGCCATTATGGCTATGTTCAAGGAAGCAGTGGAGGCCATGATCCAGTTCCAGGACGCCGAGACCGGCATGTTCTGGCAGGTCATTGATAAAGCCGGCGTACCGGGCAACTATCTGGAAACCTCCGGCAGCTCCCTGTTCGCTTACGCCGTGCTCAAAGGCGTGCGGCTGGGCTACCTGCCCAAGCGGTTCCGCGCTTACGGCGAAAAGGCATTCTATGGCACCTGTGACAAATACCTGGGCGTGAACGATAAGGGCGAGCTGCAACTGTCCGGCATCTGCCTGGTAGCCGGTTTGGGCGGCGCCACCCGCCGCGATGGCAGCCTGGAATACTATTTCAGCGAGCCAGTTGTGGAAAACGACGCCAAGGGCGTTGCTCCCCTGCTGCTGGCCTATACCGAAATGATCATCCAGTAAGGAGGTTCCGCTGTTATGGCCATATTTACCGTTGGTGCCCGCCTGCATGATTACGGCAAGGGCACGCCCGATGAGCTGTTTGGCAGGGTTTCCGCAGACAGGTTTGCCTGCGTGCAGCTGGCCTACAAAAAATGCGTGCCCGGCGTTGCCAGCTATGCGGACGTTACCCCGCAGCTGGTGCAGAACACGCTGGAAGCGCAAAAGAAGCACAACATCGCTGTTGCCGTGCTGGGCACCTATGTGGAGCTTGCCATCGCGGACGAAGTGCAGCGCAGCGCCAACGCAGCGGATTTCAAAAGCCAGCTGGCCGTGTGCAAGGCGCTGAACGCGGGCTGCATTGGCACCGAGACTACCGGCATGCACAAGCAGCCCGCCGGCACCACCCGCGAGCGCGCCCAATATATGCTCTGCAAAAGCCTGGAAACCATTCTGCCGGAAGCCGAGCGCCTTGGCGTGACCGTTGCCATTGAGCCCGTTGTTGGCGACAGCACCAACACCCCGCAGGCAGCGCGGCACATCCTGGATATGATGCAAAGCCCCGCGCTGGGAGTCATCCTGGACATGAGCAACCTGGTCAGCTTTGAGGGCAAGGACAACCAGCAGCCCCTGTGGGACGCCATGGGCGAGCTGCTTGGGGACAAAATCAAGGCCGTACACTTTAAGGGCAAGAACTTTGCGCCGGACGGCACCATGCTGCACACCAGCCTGGAAGATTCCTGCACCGATTACGCCGGTGCCTTTGCCATGCTGCGCACCCTGCCGCAGCCGTTGCCCGTTCTGCGCGAGGAAGCCGTGCCCGCCCGTGCTGCCAGCGATATTGCTTTTATCAAACAGTTTTTCTAAGGCAATACCGCATCGAGCATTTTGGCAACGCAGATGCCGTGCCGCAGCTGCCGGAGCGGTGCTTAAGCCGCAAGGCGGGAATTGTGCGGTGTTGCCCTAAGGTGTAATGCCGCTTCTTTTTGCCCCACCAGACCGGAGTATTTGCACTGATACCATGGAAGCCTTTTTGTGAAAGGAACCGATTCAATATGGAACGCAAGCTTGTAACCGTTGCCGTGGATGGCAGCGCTGAATTTACCACCCTGACCGCCGCTGCTGCCGCGCAGGACCCCGCCCAGCCGCTTCACTTTGTGCTGGGGGCCGGGACCTATTATGAACGCCCGTTTTTGGAACTGGCGGATTACATCATCACCGGTGCCGGGATGGGGCAGACCGTGATCTCCGCCGGGGCCGCCGGGCGCGACCCCTGGCCCGGCGAGGAGCGCACCGGTACCTTTCGCAGCCAGACGCTTTTCCTTGGCGGCGGCAGCGCCCGGCTGGAGCACCTGACCGTGGAAAACACCGCCGGTGATGGTGCGGACCGCGGCCAGGCGCTGGCGGTATATGCCGATGCCAGCCGTGTGTGCATGGTGGATGTTTCCCTGCACGGCAACCAGGATACGCTGTTCACCGCTCCCCTGCCGCTGGCCGTGCGCCAGAAAAACGGCTTTCGCGGTCCGCGGGAGAACACGCCCCGGCTAGACACCAAACAATACTACCGTGACTGCGAGATTTCCGGCAACATTGATTTCATTTTCGGCGGGGCCAACGCGGTGTTTGACCATTGCCGCATTGTGCCCGTTGCCCACCGCGGCGTTACCAGTTATATTGCCGCCGCCAGCACGCCGCAGGGCAAGCCGGGCTATCTGTTTGCCGACTGCACCGTGCAGGGCAACAGCCCCGCAGGCAGTGTCTATCTGGGCCGCCCGTGGCGGCAGTATGCCCGCGTGTACTGGCTGGACTGCGATTTAAGCGATGAGATCATCCCCCTTGGGTGGGACAACTGGTCTGACCCCGCCAACGAGGAAACCGTTCACTTTGGCGAGTACGGCTCCAAAGGCCCCGGTGCCCCCAAAGCAAGCCCCGCCCGCGCCGGTTACGCCGCCCTGAATGATGAAGCCTCCGCCCAGGAAATGCGCGCCATGCTGGCTGAATTCCGGGCCGACTTCGGTGCAGAAGCGTAACACGCTCTTTGCGGAGCCGCCAATTATAACATTCCACCTCCTCCTAAAACAGCAGCAAGCCCGCACCGCGCCCCTGTATGCGCCTGCGGGCTTGCTGCTGTCATACCGCCGCTTTGATTCCAGAAAGGATTTTTTAATGAGCTATACCAAACTGGACCTTCTGCAGGACCTGGCTGATATGGGCCTGACCGGGCAGGAAACCATTCTGATCCATTCTTCCATGAAGTCCATCGGCCCGGTGGACGGCGGTGCCGATACTGTGCTGGATGCCCTGATGGAGTTTTTCCGGCCTGGGCTGCTGCTGTTGCCCACCCACACCTGGCGCACCATCAACGCGGCCAACCCGGTGTTTGATGTGTGCACCTCCCCCTGCTGCGTGGGCATTTTGCCGGAGCTGCTCCGCCAGCGTCCCGGTGTGGTACGCAGCCTGCACCCCACCCACAGCATGGCCGGGTATGGGCAGCAGGCTGTTTCCTACCTCGCAGGTGAGGAACTGCGCAACACGCCCTGCACCCCCGGCGGCTGCTATGACCGCCTGAAAGATGTGGGCGGCAAAATCCTGCTGGTAGGCGTTACCCACGCCCGCAACACCTATATCCACAGCATTGAAGAAGTGCTGAACGTGTCTCACCGCCTGGCCGACCAGCCCATAAAGCTGCAAAGCGTGGATACCGATGGCAGCGCACACACTGTTTATATGCGCTACCACTACAACGCCCAGCAGCCCCATATTTCAGAGGATTTCGTCAAGCTGACGCAAGCCTACCTGGACTGCGGAGCCGCCCAGAACACGCGCTTTGGCGCTGCCAGCTGCATCCTGTGCGATGCCGCCGGCCTGTTCCGCGTCACCCGCCATGTGCTGGCCCCAGACCCGGAGTGCATTGTCACCGCCCCCAGCATCCCACCGGAGCGGTGGGCGGGGTTCCACGCGTAAGGCCGTATGGTTAGTTTATAGCAATTTTCAAAATTAAAGCGCATATCCGCAGAAGCGGAACCAGCCGGAACAATCAGAGACAGTCACAGAATGAAAAGCATTCTGAATCGCATTTGGAAGAGCATCCAGGGTCCTCACCTTGAATTTACGAAGGAAAGCCTTCACCTTCGACCAAAGTTTTTCAATAGGATGGTCTTGACCGTTCCGGGGCCTTGTCCAAATCTGGCATAATGAGATTTGTGATCGGGCCCGTCCGGCGGCCAGAGGGCTGGCCGCCCCACTTTCCCCTACTGCCCTGCTACCCACACTCAGGATATAATAACAGCCCCGGTTCTGCGTTTGCAGAGCCGGGGCTGTAATACTTAAATGATACCTATGTACCTTATTTACCGCCCATGAAAGCCGGCAGAGGTTTGTCCTCTTTGAGCCACTGGTGGTATTCGGCGGTGGCGGCAAATTCCACGTCACCGGCGGAGTTCAGCGCAGTCTCAACGGAGTCCTGAATAACGCCAATGATGAAGCCAACGCCGACGACCTGCATGGCAATATCATTGGAAATGCCAAACAGCGAGCAGGCCATGGGGATGAGCAGCAGCGAACCGCCCGCAACACCGGAAGCGCCGCATGCACCCAAAGCCGACATGATGGACAGCAGGATGGCGGCAGGCACGGAGACCTGCATGCCCAGCGTGTTGGCGGCAGCCAGCGTCATGATGGTGATGGTAATGGCAGCGCCGTCCATATTGATGGTTGCGCCCAGCGGGATGGAGACGGAGTAAATATCCTTATCCAGGCCCAGCTTTTCGCACAGAGACATGTTGACCGGGATGTTGGCGGCGGAGCTGCGGGTGAAGAAAGCGGTCAGGCCGCTTTCACGCAGGCAGCGGAACACCAGTGGGTAGGGGTTGCGGTGCAGGTAGATAAAGATGATGAGCGGGTTGATCACCAGCGCCATCAGCAGCATGGTGCCCACCAGCAGCAGCAACAGGCGCCCGTACTGGGTAAAGATGGACAGGCCGTTGTCCGCCACGTTGGTAAACACCAGGCCCATAATGCCAAACGGCGCCAGGTTGATGATCCACCGCACAATGGCAGAAATTGCATCCGCCGTGTTGGCCATAAAGTTCTTGGTGGTATCGCTGCCCAGCTTTTTCATGGCAAGGCCGAACAGGCAGGCCCACATCAGGATGCCGATATAGTTGCCGTTCATGATGGAAGCAACCGGGTTAGAAACAATGTTGGAAAGCAGGGTGTGCATCACATCACCCAGGCCCTGGGGCACCACATCCGCCGTGGCAGCTTCCGCCAGAACCAGCGTCTGCGGGAACAGCTTGCTGGTCACAACGCTGAGCGCAGCCGCCACAAAGGTGGTGAGCATGTACAGCCAGACCACCGTACCAAAGCGGCGGTCCAGCTTGGAGGAGCCCTGCGCCAGTGCACTGGCAACAATAACAAACACCAGCACCGGTGCAACGCCTTTCAGCGCGCCGACAAACAGGTTGCCGAATTCTTCGATCCATGCAGCACCGGGGCAGATCAAAGCCAGCACCGAACCGACCACCAGGCCGATTGCAATGCGCAGGATCAGGCTGGTGGAGTTGTACTTGGCAGCCAGCGTTTTGGCCGCTTTTGTGAGTTGATTCATAACGATTCCTCTTCCCTATTTTAATTGGGTTTGGCAGATGTTCCGCACCTGCCCATTCCGCAGCCGCCCGCACAAACGGTTTCGCGGAATGTTTTCCATTATACCGCAATCGTTCAAGATTGCAAGAGGCGGACAGGTGTGCCCTGTGGAAAAACAATCTATTTTTATCGTTGATACGAAGTAAAAAATATTTAAAAAATGTTTTTGTGGACAATATATCTGTGTTCCGTCCGTGGACATTTCGTTGTATGAAAGAGGGCAGCATACGAATACACTGCCCTTTATTGGGAACACGGTTTAGAGCCAGATTCAGGGCCACAGGGAAACGCAGGCATATGGAAATTCGCCTGACAGCTTGTGGTAAACCTTCATATGGCCTTTTTTCCTCACTGATACCGGAGCGGTAATCATCTCTCTGCTTTTGGCAGGGCAATAAACAACTTAAAAGCCAAGACAAAGAAAAAGAGCCTCAAGCCAAAGCTTGAAGCTCTTTGGTGCGGATGAAGGGATTTGAACCCACACTCTTTTAAGGGAACTAGAACCTGAATCTAGCGCGTCTGCCAGTTCCGCCACATCCGCTTATTTTGTTTGGCCGCCTCACCGGCGACGAATATTATTATAACCAAGTATCCCCCTTTTGTCAACACTTTTTGAAAGTTTTTTTATTATTTTATGCCTTTTTAGTTTCGTCAAAATACAGTTCGTTTCATCGTCATTTATTTCCCATATCTTACAAAGTTTTTCCTGTTTTTGTTTCCCGAACTCCCCTTTTTTCATCCGAAATTCCTTTTTCCAAAAGAAAAACACAAAATTTCCTTTGTGATTTTTTCAAAAAAGAGTAGCGATCTTTTTCTTTTCCCCATAAAAGGTTGACTTTTTATAAGGCTGCGGAACGGTCAATCCCGTTCCCTACAGCATTTTTTCAGCATGTGGCTAATGATACAGTGCCCTATCGTGCTTTTCATCCGCGGATGGATTTCAAAGTTTTATTTTACACCTTCACAAGTATCTCCCCCGCACCGGAATCCGATTGCCCTTCTCCCCTATCCCCCAACCGCGCGTACCGTTCATCTTCATCCGCTCCCCCACCCCAAAACAAAAGGCATGTGCCCCCTTATCTCTATCATAAGGTGGGCACATGCCGTTACATTATCATGATTTTATCACGCCAAAGTCATCAGGCAATGCAGCCATCGGCAAAGCTGTTGCGCTTGGCTTTCTCTTTCTGCTGGTTGCGCTTGGCGATGATTTCTTTGCTCAGGCCAATACGGTTGGTCTTGAAGTGGAAGAACGGGCGTTCCGGTACGGTGAAAATCTCCACCGGACGCATGTAACGTTCCGGCAGGCAGGCATTGATCTTATCGCGCACATCGTCCAAGGTGTAGCCATCTTTAAGCTGGACGTACAGGTACGGCAGGAAGCAACCCTCGTGCTCATCATCCGGCACGATAACAAAGAACTCGTCCTTGATGCCCTTGATGTCGGCATCGGCCACGATGTTCTCCAGCGGCTGCACCATCAGGTCGCCGCCGCCAAAGCGCGGGGATGCGCCGCGGGTCATCGTGTAGAGCACACCGTCCTCGGACATATAGCCGATATCGCCGGTGTGCAGCCAGGTCTTGCCGTCTGCGTGGACCTGCAGTGCCTTGGCGGTTGCTTCGGGGCGGTCATAGCCCAGCATCACGCCGGGGCCCGTCATGCAGATCTCACCGGGGGTATTGTAGGTCAGCTCTTCCTGGGTGCCGGGCTTGAAGATGCTGATGACGCTGTGGATCATCGGCACACCAACGTTGCCGTCACGCACCGGGAACGGAGCCATGGGCAGAGTGGCGTTGGAGCCGGCCTCGCTGCTGCCGTAGCCGGCAGTAAAGCGCAGGTTGCAGTTATGCTGCTTGAGGAACTCCTCAACATTGCGCAGCTGCTTGTTGTTGAATGCCTCGCAGCCGGCGCCGATGGCCAGCATGTGGGACATATCATAATCAGCCGGAAGACGCTTGCTGCGGCGGATAACCTCCACAAACATGGGGATCAGGGGCCAGTTGTTGGGGCGGTAGCGCATCATTTCCAAGTCAACATCGTACACATCCACAAACGGATCCAGAATGAGCAGCATACCGCCGGCCAGGGGCAGCAGCATCATGGAAACCACAACAGCGATCAGAGCCGGGGGCAGAATGGTCAGCAGCCAGGTGGGGCGGAATTTATCCGAAGAGCCATAAAAGTTCATCTGGGCCAGCACGCCGATGATGCTGTGTGCAGAATGGATGACCTGCTTGGAAGGGCCGGTGGAACCGCTGGTATAGGCGCGCAGCAGCGGGCGGTCAATGTTGACAGGAGCGGGCACAAAGCCGCGAAAACGCTGGCCCATGTTACAGAAATCAGCCCACATCATGGTATCAGAGCCACGGGCGGGAACATCCGGATACAGGGCATCCAGGGAATGCTGCAGGTAAACCGGCATAGCGGCGCGGTCACCGCTTTCCAGAGCGGGAACAATAACATAGGTATTCACGTTGGTCTGCTCACGGTAGGCTTCGATTTCGGCCTTGGAGAAGAAATCGTGAACAAAAATCACCTTGGCATTGGCTTTCTGAACAGCTTCAATGTTTTCTTCCAGGGTGTTGTCACGGCACAGCAGCGAAGCGCCGATGCGCTCGGCTGCCAGCAGCAGATAAATGAATTCCGGCACAGAACGCAGGAACACGGGGATCTGGTCCCCCTGCTTGATGCCAAGCACCTGCAGAGCGCGGGCGGTGGCGTCCACCTTACGGAACACGGTACCCCAGGTGATATCCACGCCATAGTAGTGCATGGCAATCACGTTAGGGTCTGCAGCGCGCACGGAGAGGTACTGCTCCACGGTGCAGGCCGGAACCTGGATACCGCGCAGAACATCTGGATAGAACTTCATCCAGGGGCGGTCAATGCTGGGCTTGCCAGTCAACATCGCGTTTTCATTCATTGCAATTTCCTCCAAATGTCTTTCCCTTATAGTTGCAGGGAATTAAATTATCCAAATCAAATCACGCCAAACCTTTATGGCGCTTTCCCCTGCTGTGCACATCGTTGCACAGCGTCGCCGAACCATAATGCTATAATTATCTTCGGTGCTGAACATAGTATACCATTCCTGTTTACGGAAAGCACGAGAATCCCATGGCACAAATTTCCAGAAATTGATTCCGCATGATTCACTTTTTTCACATGGATTTTCACGCTTTAGCATGGAGTTTTCTTGCAATTTCATTTTTCTCGGTACAACAAAAGCCCCAGCTACCGCAGCAGCCAGGGCTTTATGTTTATGCGTATGTATGTTGTATTTTTAGTTTTTGTTCATCCAGCTCTCTTGCAGTTCTTCCATTTCATCACTTTTGGCGCGGGTAATCAGATGGATTCCCTGCAGGACATGATGGATGTGCTCCGCAATGGCGTTGCGCTCTTTTGTCACGTTCTGGTCATCCAAATTCCAGACCTGATCAAAATATTCACTCAGGCGGTCTTCCATCACACTGTTGTTGACCATTGCAATCCGGTTGACGGGGCAGTTGTTATCCAGTCGAAGATACGATGCAGCGCCAGAAAGAAACATATTGGGGTCCGCCACATACTGGAAATCGTTCACAATGCGGCCGCTGATCAAGCGGAATTCAAGTTTTTCACGCTGCTTGCAAAGCTGCAGCACATAGCTGATGCACCGGCTGCGCTGATCCGGGGTAAGGCTGACCTTGTAACTGAAAAAGTCCAGCTCGCCGGAAACCGCCATGGAGGAAAATGCAGCTTCATAAATCAGGATGCGGATGTTTGTTTCCTCCACCACACCTTTGGCAAGGTTGTGTACGCTACGCAGCTCCGCAGGGGTAGCACCCAAAAAATCTTTCAGCTCGGCCTCGTGGGCGGTCAGGATCTCTTCAAACAAGTCATCCGGCAGCAGAAGCTCATTCAGGTGGCCGAACATCCACCGCAGATTGGAGGCCAGCAGCGTGTGCATATAGTCGTACTGGCTGATCAGCTGGCGCATGCTGGTATCGCGGAAAAGCTGGTCATCCCGCACGCAGAGCTTGGAGAAGTTATCATACAGGCTTTCACAGTTCTGCGGGTCCTCGGTGGCGGTAACGGCAGCGCAGCGGCTGTGGCTGACCAGCAGGCCGGTAATGGCAAAATCGCCCTTGACCACAAACACCGCGCGCCCGGCAGCCGCGGTGCTGCCAAACAGCTTGAAATGAATATGGCTGAAGTTGGTCAACACGTTGATAATGAGCGCGGCATCATAGATGGGGTCCCATTTTTCGCGGCTGATATCGATCATCAGCTTGAAATAGACGTTATCATAGCTGCGCTGGTCCACCAGCTGGCCGTTTTGCAGGTTGGCAACTTTCAGGCGGTATTCGCGCGCCATTTCCATCAGGTCCATCACAGCCACAATGTCCAGCTGGCTGACGCGGCGCAGCACGGGGTGCGCCATTTTGGTCAGGTATTGCAGCATGTTCAGCTCGGCCCAAAAGTCCGTATAGGGGCCAATGCGCGCCTCGCCGCTGTCCAGCTCCTCTTGCAAATAATCATATTCAGCAATCAGGTTATCATAAATGGCGGCTTTCAGGTCACTGGGGATGCTAACGCTGTATTCCCGCAGCAGCAGGTCACGGCCATCATCGGTGGCTTCATCCACCACGCAGGCACTGATGCCCTCCATCACGCGCTTTTCAGTCTTTTTGGCAGGCAGCATGCGGCCGCTGACCCATTTGCTGATATAGGAAACATCGTATTGCAGGCGCTTGGCCAGGGTATAGTTCTTGACCTCCGCAACTTCCAGCAAATGCTCCAGCAGAATACTGAATCTATTTTTATCTTCCATTGCACCAAATCCTCTTCGCCCATTTAGTTTGCACTTTTCTTTTATTCTATTATACAAGTTCCATATTTCGATTGCAAATTCAAATGATAACAGGTAAGGAGAAAACGAAGAAAATATATTAAAATCTTTCACAATTCGCGGCCGCATTCTTTGGCATCCATGCCAGTTTGTTGTTTTTTTGTTGTTTGAACTGACAAAGTTTGTTTGTTCTGCTTGTGACATCCTCCAAAAATTATACTCCGCGCGCCATATTTGCCAAATTTAGCCGCAGCTTTTTAGTAAGTTTTGCCCTTGCACCGGCCTGATGTGTTCGCCATGTTTTTGTGTGTTGCCTTTATTATGCGGGTAAGGTAAATTGCGATTTTTTAATCGTGTACTATTGGGTGGGGTCACCCCGCCCTACTGATTGTTTAAGGGTGTGCTGCCCATTATAATTTGTTCTGTAGGGAACGGTCTTGACCGTTCCGAGGCCTTGTCCGATTGGTCGTGATGGAATTTGTGGCAGGGCAAGGTGCCTGCGGGCGCAGTGACTGTTCCAAGGCGTTGGATTCGATTGCTTTAGGTTTGCGGCAAGGAACCACCCCTCAGGCCGCTTCGCGTCCAGCTCCCCTCCAGGGGAGCCACCACAATCATGGGGTCCCCTGCCCTACTGGCCCGGCAAATATTTCACCGAACCTATGCCCACAAATACAAAAATGCCGCAGCAGACTGTTACATCTGCTGCGGCATTTCTATTTAGGGGTTAATGGGCTGGGTTACAGCTCATTGTTCAGGCTGTGGGATTACTGCCGAATGCCGGTGTTCTTATCGAAATGATAAGTGCGGCCATCGATGACTGCATCGCCCTTAGCCATGGTGCCATAGATCGGGTCGAAATAGTAACGCTTGTCAGCGCTCCAGCCCTTGATCATGTGGCCCTGTGCATCGTAACGGACCCACTTGCCGGTACCATCGGGCCTATCAGCCCACTGGCCAGCTTCGGATTCCTGATAGACATCCTTGCTGGTGGCTTTCTTGCCCTGATCAACAGAGTCCAGCCAGTACCAAGCATCGGAAGCCGGGTCATAGATTTCCTTGCCGCGGCCTTCCAGACCCTGGCGAACGCCCTTTTCGTACCAGAAGTCAGCGCCTTTGATGGTCAGCCACTGGCCGTCCAGAGCGATACCGGTGTACTCGTCAAATGCGCAAGGTACACCGTCAATATCGCCTGCGCCCTTAGCCATAGCGCCGGTGATCAGGTCAAAGTAGTAGGTGCCCTTATCGGTCGTCTGCCAGCCCTTGACCATGTGGCCGTTCTCATCGTAACGGACCCACTTGCCGGTGCCATCGGGCTTATCAGCCCACTGGCCGGCGGCGGATTCCTGGTAAACGTCCTTGCTGACGGTCATTGCGCCGCCCTGGACAGCATCCAGCCAGTACCAGGCGTCGGAATCGGGATCATAGATCTCTTTGCCGCGGCCGGTGGTACCCTGCTTCACACCCTTTTCGTACCAGTACTTCTTGCCGTTTTCTTCAACCCAGCCGTTCTTCTCGCCGTACTTGGCGGTGTAGTCCTTGCCGTTGAAGTTGACAGCAGCGGTGGTAACGCCGCTGGTCTGCTTTACAGTTGCATCCACGAACTGTGCGCTTGCGCAGTTCTTATCGGTGCAGGTAAAGACAGCCATTGCGGTAATGGTGGTCTTTTCAGCAGCGCCGTGAGCGGTGCGCGTTTCGGGTTCAGTAGACGGTGCCTCAGTCGGCTCCGGCACAGCAGTCGGCTCCGGCACAGCAGTCGGCTCTGCCGGCTTTGCGGTCGGAGTTGCGGTCGGAGTTGCAGTCGGAGTTGCAGTCGGAGTTGCAGTCGGAGTTGCAGTCGGAGTTGCAGTCGGAGTTGCAGTC
>OJAL01001225.1_pt1 | contig 14753 bp, 9 predicted proteins | sample 1589301 | NCBI WGS metagenome assembly OJAL01 (sample SAMN03283261) | human gut metagenome | biome: human-associated habitat; material: feces | host: Homo sapiens | place: USA | collected 2013
GGGAAAGGATGTGCTGCCTTTTGATTATTGATTGGCTGGAGGAATGGTTTAAGGGCGTTCTGATCGACGGAATCATCGGCAACCTGTCGGGGCTGTTCGATACGGTGAATACAAAGGTGGGCGAAATCGCCGCTGATGTCGGAGCGACGCCGCAGGGCTGGAACTCCAGCATTTTCAATATGATCCACAACCTGTCCGAATCCGTCATCATCCCGATTGCGGGTGCAATTCTCGCATTTGTAATGACCTACGAGCTGATCCAGATGGTGACAGAGAAAAACAATCTGCACGACATTGACACCTTTATGTTCTTCAAATGGGTATTCAAAACCTACGCGGCTGTTCTGATTGTCACGAACACTTGGAATATCGTCATGGGCGTTTTTGACGCGGCGCAGCAGGTCGTCAATCAGAGCGCAGGCGTGATAATCGGCAATACCAGCATTGACATAGATTCCCTTGTGGGCGATCTGCAAACGTCGCTGGAAGCTATGAGCCTTGGCGGACTGATTGGACTGTGGTTTCAATCCCTGTTTGTCGGGCTGACGATGAACATTCTTTCCATCTGCATTATGCTGGTGGTCTACGGGAGAATGATTGAAATATATCTTGTGACCTCGCTGGGCCCCATCCCGCTTGCTACCATGACAAACGGAGAATGGCGCAATGTCGGGCAAAATTACCTGAAATCTCTGCTGGCGCTGGGCTTTCAGGCGTTTTTGATTATGGTGGTCGTGGGCATCTACTCGGTCTTGATCCAGAGCATTTCCGCGACGGGCGACGTGTCCGGCGCAATCTGGCTGGCAATGGGCTATACGGTGCTGCTGTGCTTCTGCCTGTTCAAAACGAGCAGTATGGCAAAGGCCGTGTTCAGCGCCCATTGACGGAGGGCTTGCCTATCGGAACGTACAACATCATTTACGCAGACCCGCCGTGGCGCTATGAGCAGAGAAAGGTGCAGGGCGCGGCAGAAAATCACTATCCCACCATGAGCATTGACGGGCTTTGCGCCCTGCCCGTGCCGGAGCTGGCGGCGAAAGACTGCGCCCTGTTCCTCTGGGCGACTTTTCCGCAGCTTCCCGAAGCCCTGCGGTTGATCCACGCATGGGGCTTTCGCTATAAAACCGTGGCGTTTGTCTGGCTCAAACGCAACCGCAAAAGTCCGTCATGGTTTTACGGCATGGGCTACTGGACGCGCAGCAATGCGGAAATCTGCCTGCTGGCGACCAGGGGCAAACCCAAACGGCAGTCGGCAGGCGTACATCAGTTTATTATCAGCCCTATTGAGCAGCATAGTAAAAAGCCGGATGAAGCGCGGGACAAGATTCTTGCGCTCATGGGCGATCTGCCCCGCGTGGAGTTGTTCGCCCGGCAGAAAACGCCGGGCTGGGACGCATGGGGCAATGAAATTGCAAGCGATATTACGCTTGCGGAAAGGAGTTAGCGCATGGCCTATGTAAACGTGCCAAAAGATTTGACGAAAATCAAATCCAAGGTGCTTTTCAATTTAACAAAGCGGCAGCTTATTTGTTTTGGGCTGGCGGCGCTCATGGGAGTGCCGCTTTTCTTTTTGCTCAAAGGCAGCATCGGGACGACGGCTGCGGCAATGGTGATGATCGTTGTCATGCTCCCCGGTTTTCTGTTTGGGGTGTATGAGAAGAACGGGCAGCCCCTTGAAGTGGTGGGGCGGCAAATCATAGAAACCTGCTTTCTGCGCCCCAAGGAGCGCCCCTATCAGACCGTCAACGCATACGACGCCCTTGTGTGTCAATATCAAATGGAACAGGAGGTAAAGGCGATTGTCGAAAAGAGCAGACAGCGCGGAAGCAAAAAGCATGGCGGACAAGCCCAAGCTCACCCGCGCCGAAAGAAAACAGATTGAAGCCGTCATTCGTAAATATCGTGGTGACGGCAAGCCCCATACCGCGCAGGACACGATACCCTATCAGATCATGTACCCGGACGGCATCTGCTATCTCGGAAACAGGCGCTATTCGCAGAGCATTGAGTTTTTTGACATCAACTATTTGCTTGCGCAGCCTGACGATCAGACGGCTATTTTTGAATATCTCTGCGATCTGTATAACTATTTGGATTCTTCCATCCATGTGCAGTTCACCTATCCCAACCGTAAGTCTGACCGGGAGCAGCTTGCTCGGAGCTTTGAAATGCCGCCCTGCAATGACGGTTTAGATCCGATCCGGCAGGAGCAGACGGACATTCTCAAGCGGCAGCTTGCCCGCGGCAACAACGGCAGCGTGAAAACCAAATACATTACCTATACCATTGAAGCCGATAACCTCAAGGCGGCACGGGCAAGGCTGTCACGTATCTCGCTGGATATTCAGGGCTACTTCAAAATCATGGGTGCGGTGTCCCGTGTGCTGGACGGCAAGGAGCGTTTAGAGGTGCTGCACGGCATCATGCACCCGGATGGAGAACGCTTCAACTTTGACTGGAAGTGGCTTGCCGCTGGCGGGCTTTCCACCAAGGACTTTATCGCGCCATCCTCCTTTGCGTTCAAGAATAGCCGTATGTTCCAGATGGGCGGCAAGCTCTGCGCTGCAAGTTTTTTGCAGATCATTACGCCGGAGCTGACCGACCGCATACTGACCGATTTTCTTGATACGGACAGCAGCCTTGTCGTCAATGTCCATATTCAGGCATTGGAGCAGACAGAAGCCGTAAAAATGGTGAAGCGGAAAATCACAGACCTTGACGCTATGAAAATTCAGGAGCAGAAAAAGGCTGTCCGGGACGGCTACGATATGGATATTCTGCCGTCCGACCTTGCCACCTACGGTGGTGCGGCGAAAAAGCTGCTGCAAGATCTCCAAAGCCGCAACGAGCGGTATTTTCTGCTGACGTTTCTTGTTCTGAACTACGGAGATACCAAACGCAAGCTGGAAAACGAGGTGTTCCGTACAGCAGGCGTAGCGCAAAAGCACAACTGCACCCTGACGCGGCTGGACTTCCAGCAGGAGCGCGGGCTTGTGTCCTCGCTGCCGCTGGGGGAAACCCAAATCCATATCACGCGGGGCATGACGACCTCGGCCGTGGCAATCATCGTTCCCTTTGTGACGCAGGAGCTATTTCAAGGCGGCGATTCCCTCTACTACGGGCTAAACGCCAAGTCCGGCAACATGATTATGCTTGACCGCAAAAATGCACGTTCGCCCAACGGCCTTGTATTCGGCACACCGGGCGGCGGCAAGTCATTCTCCTGCAAGCGGGAAATGATCGGTGTGCTGCTGAAAACCCACGATCATGTGCTGGTATGTGACCCGGAGGGCGAGTATGCGCCGCTGGTAAAGCTGCTGCATGGGCAGATTATCAAGCTCTCTCCCACCAGCCGCGACTACCTGAATCCGCTGGACATCAACCTGAACTATTCCGAGGACGAAAACCCGCTGGCGCTCAAATCCGATTTTGTCCTGTCCCTCTGTGAGCTGATTATGGGCGGCAAGACCGGGCTGGAAGCCATCGAGCGCACCGTAATTGACCGTGCTGTGCAGCGTATCTATCAGCCCTACTTTGCAGACCCGCGCCCAGAGAATATGCCGATCCTCTCCGACCTCCACGCCGCGCTGACGGCGCAGCATTTGCCGGAAGCCGACCGTGTGGCACAGGCGCTTGATCTGTATGTGTCGGGATCGCTCAATTTCTTTAACAACCGAACGACGGTTGACATTGACAACCGCTTTGTCTGCTTTGACATCAAGGAGCTGCCGAAGAACCTGAAAAAGCCGGGTATGCTGGTGATTCAGGATCAGGTTTGGAATCGTGTCACCCGCAACCGCAACACAGGCGTATCGACGTGGTATTACGCAGACGAATTTCACTTGTTACTGAAAGAGCCGCAAACCGCAGCATACAGCGCGGAGATATGGAAGCGTTTCAGGAAATGGGGCGGTGTGCCGACAGGTGCGACGCAGAACGTCAAGGATCTGCTGTCCAGCCCGGAAATCGAAAATATTCTGGAAAATTCAGACTTCATCTGTATGCTCAACCAAGCGGCGGGCGACCGCAAAATTCTTGCCGAACGTCTGAACATCTCGCCGGAGCAGCTAAAGTTCGTCACCAACTCCCCACCCGGCGAAGGGCTTCTGTTCTTTGAAAATGTGATCCTGCCCTTTGCAGATAAGTTCCCACGGGACACCGAGCTTTACCGCATCATGTCCACCAAGCCGAGCGAGGTGAACGGCGTATGACGATGGAGCTTGATACCATTCTTTGCGGCGACAGTCTGAATGTGCTGAAAGCCCTGCCGGAGAGCAGCGTCCATTGCTGCGTGACCTCGCCGCCCTACTACGGGCTGCGGGATTACGGCATGGACGCACAGATCGGGCGGGAAGCTACGCCGGAGGAATACATTTCGCGGCTGACAGCGGTATTCCGTGAGGTGCGCCGGGTGCTGCGCCCTGACGGAACCTTGTGGGTAAATATCGCGGACAGCTATTGCGGCACAGGCAGCAAGGGCGATGCCCGCGACCCCAAATATCCGCAGGGGCGCAACGGGCAGAACTTTTCTCTCTGCCAAACGGTACGGGGCTGCAAGCAGAAGGACATGATTGGGATTCCGTGGATGCTGGCCTTTGCGCTCCGCGCCGATGGCTGGTATCTGCGTAATGACGTGATTTGGGCAAAGGGAAATCCCATGCCGGAGAGCACCAAAGACCGCTGCACCCGCAGCCATGAGCATATTTTCATGTTCACCAAGAGCAGACGTTATTTCTATGACTGGCTTGCCATTGCTGAACCCATTGCCCCCACGACCGCCCTGCGCAAAAAGGCAGGGCGCGGCGTGGGCAAGTATTCCTCACCCGTTCCGGGACAGCCGCAGACACAGAATATCAATAAGCCGAGGAAAAAAGGCAGTATTACCGACGACATGATCTCACCCGTCCGGGCAAAGCGCGATGTGTGGTTTATCAACACTGTGCCTTACAAGGGCGGGCATTTTGCCGCTTATCCGCCCCTGCTGGCGGAAACCTGTATTCTGGCGGGCTGTCCCAAGGGCGGCATTGTCCTTGATCCGTTCATGGGCAGCGGCACAACGGGGCTTGCGGCGAAGCGGCACGGCAGGCATTACATCGGCATTGAACTGAACACGGAATTTTGTTCCCTTGCACGGGAACGGATCGGAGGTGATACCCATTGAAAGAATTTAAGCCCCGCGATAAGCTCACCCAGCGCATGACCCGCGACGGCGCGGTGCTGGACAATCAGACCACGGGTGAAGAAATCCATATTTCCGAGCGCGACGCGGAAAAGCAGCTTTCCCCGGATGGGCAGCCTGTCCAGATGGGAAAACGCGATGCACCTATGAACCCGGCAGAGGATGCCCCAAAGCACGGGCGGCAGTTTCGCCCGCAGGAGCAAAAAGAGCCGGAAAAGGAGCAGTCCAAACCGCAGCAGCCAAACGCCGAGCCGTTTCAGCCGCAGGGCGGCAGCCCCATTTCCCATATCCCGCAGGATATTCCAATGTCCGCTGCGCCAGGCGGTACAGCGGAAAAGCTCTTTGACCGTGCGGCCGCAGAGCGTGACGCACACAAGGCGCGGCAGACGGCGCGGATGTCCCGCGACGCGGCGCAGCAGCGGTATTCTGCATCCCGTTTGCAGTTTTCCGAGGAAGAACGCGCTGCGCCGGAGCTGCACAAGCATATCCACCGTGCGGAAAAGGCCGCCGACAAGCTGGATGCGGCGCAGGCAGCGATTCCCAAGAAACGGGTGCTGCGCAAGGAGCATGTCTTTGATGAAGCCAGCGGCACAGCCAAGACCAAGCTGCGCTTTGATACCGTGGATAAGTCTCCGCCCAAGCTGAAACCGAATCCGTTAGGCCGTCCGCTGCGGGAGGTCGCAGTACAGGCGCACGGAAAAATCCATGAGGTCGAGCATGAAAACGTCGGCGTGGAAAGTGGGCACAAGGCCGAAGAACTTGCCGAGCATGGCGCAGGCGGTGCAATTCGCTGGGAGCGCCGTCACCGCAAGCTGAAACCCTACCGCGCTGCGGAAAAGGCCGAGCGCAAAGCGGTAAATGCCAATGCAGAATATCTCTACCAAAAGGCGCTGCATGATAACCCTGAAATGCTCTCCGGCAATCCGCTTAATCGCTTTTTCCAGAAGCAGCGTCTAAAGCGTGAGTATGCCAAGGCTGCAAGAACGGCAAAGACTGCGGGCAGTACCGCACAGGCTACCGCCAAAAGCGCCGAGAAAACCGCAGAAGCCACCGCGACGGCAGCGAAAAAAGCGGTAGAAAAGGCAAAGGAAGCAGCGGAGTTCGTTGCCCGCCATTGGAAAGGTGTGCTGGTCGTTCTGGCTGGTTTCCTGCTGATTGTCATGCTGATCGGCGGGCTGCAATCCTGCTCTGCGTTGGTTGGCGCGGTTGGCGGCGGTGTGGCAGCATCCAGCTATCAGTCGGAGGACGCGGACATTCTTGCCGCCGAAGCCGCCTACTGTGCGCTGGAAGCCGAGCTGCAAGAATATCTCGACACCTACGAACGTACCCACGATTACGACGAATACCACTATGACCTTGACGAGATCAAGCACGATCCCTATGTCCTGGCATCGATCCTCTCTGCGCTGCATGACGGCGCATGGACGGCAAGCGAGGTGCAAGGGACGCTGCAAATGCTCTTTGAAAAACAATATATTCTCACAGAAACCGTCGTGACCGAGGTGCGCTACCGCACCGTTACCCGGACGGACAGCGAGGGCAACGAGTACGAGGTAGAAGTTCCGTATAACTATTACATCTGTACCGTCGAGCTGGAAAACTTCGATCTCTCGCATATCCCTGTCTATATCATGGACGAAGAAACGCTGTCCAAGTATGCGCTGTATATGTCGGTGCTGGGCAACAAGCCGGAGCTGTTCGGAGATAGCGAGTATATCCACAAGTACATCACGAACCGCCCGGAGGAATATGAGATCCCGCCCTCTGCAATGGAGGACGAAACCTTTGCCGCCGTTATCACAGAAGCAGAAAAGTATTTGGGGTACCCCTATGTGTGGGGCGGCAGCAGCCCGTCCACCTCCTTTGACTGCTCCGGCTTCGTGAGTTGGGTGCTGACAAACAGCGGCGTGTGCAATACGGGCAGGCTGGGCGCACAGGGGCTTTACAACATTTCCACCCCTGTTTCCAGCCCGCAGCCGGGCGACCTTGTGTTTTTCGTCGGAACATACGATACTCCGGGCGTTAGCCATGTGGGAATCTACGTCGGCAATTCCATGATGATCCATTGCGGAGATCCGATCTCCTATTCCAACCTGAACAGCAGCTATTGGCAGGCACATTTCTACGCCTACGCCAGACCGCCGTACAACTAAGGAGGGCGGCTATGCTGACGCTGATCCCTGTTTCTCTTGCGCAGGCGAACGAGTTTGTGCGGCAGCATCACCGCCACCACAAGCCCGTCGCCGGACACAAGTTTTCCATTGGCTGTTCTGAAAATGGGCGGCTTTGCGCCGTTGCCATTGTGGGACGACCTGTGAGCCGCTATTTGGACGACGGCTTTACGCTGGAGGTCAACCGCCTATGCAGCGATGGCACGAAAAACGCTTGCAGCATCCTCTATGCGGCAGCGGCACGGGCTGCGCGGGCGATGGGCTACCGAAAAATTATCACCTACACCTTGGACACCGAAAGCGGCGCGAGCCTACGCGCCGCAGGCTGGACGAACGCCGGACTTGCGGGCGGCAAGGCATGGACAGGCAGCCGCCGTCCTGCCCAGCCGCTCTATCCGGCGCAAATGAAATACCGCTACGAAAAGCGGTTGAATGAAAGGAGTTGCTAACCTATGGCTATGAGCAAAATTGACCGCATTGACCGTGAGATCGAAAAGACCCGCGGTAAAATCACCGAGTACCAAAACAGGCTGAAAGAGCTGGAAGCCCAGCGCACCGAGCAGGAGAACTTTGAAATCGTCAATCTTGTCCGCTCGATGTGCATGAGCCGTGACGAGCTGATGAACTTCCTGCGTGGCGGCGGTAACGACGCGCCGCCCGTGGAAACCGCCTATCACGAACAGGAGGACATGACCGATGACGAAGAATAAGCATTTTCGCTCTGTATTCGCCGCGCTGCTCTGCGCGGTGCTGTGCATGACGGCCTTTGCCACCGTCGCGTATGCGGACGGCGGCGACTACTACGATGACGAGCTGCCGCCTGAAACATGGCAGGAGGAACCGCAGCCGGAGGACACCACGATTGTCCCCGGCACTCCGTTCACCGAGGATGGCATCGCCGCAACCCGCGATCTTCTCTATGATAAACACACCAACAAGCAGTTTATCACCGTGGAAACCCTAAATGGGCATACGCTGTATATCGTCATTGACTATGACAAGCTGCTGGACGAGGAAGAAGAACGCTATCAGACATATTTCTTAAATCCCGTGGACGAAGCCGACCTGATGGCGCTGCTGGAGGACGACAGCCAGAATACGCCCGTTGTCTGCTCCTGCACCGAAAAATGCACCGCTGGCAAGGTCAATACGAACTGCGCCCTCTGCAAAACGGATATGACAAATTGTGCCGGAAAGGAAGCGACGCCAGAGGAAACCGAACAGCCCGACGAGCCGACGCCGGAGAAGAAAAACAATGCGGGTGGCATCCTGATCCTTGTACTGCTCCTTGCTGCGGGTGGCGGCGGTGCGCTGTGGTACTTCAAGCTGCGCAAGCCGAAATCCAGCGTCAAGGGCGGCGACGAGCTGGACGAGTTCGATTTTGATGAGGACGATGAAACCGATGAATACGGGGATTTTGAGGACGCAGGCAGCGCCAGCGATCCCGACGAACAGGAGAATGAAGAATGAGTGTTTTGATTATTTGTGAAAAGCCCTCCGTGGCAAAGACCGTTGCCCTTGCGCTGGGCGCTGCGGAGCAAAAGGATGGGTATCTTTCCGGCGACTGGCTGCTGGTGTCATGGTGCATCGGACATCTTATCAGCATGGCAGACGCGGGCAGCTATGACGAGCGATACAAAAAGTGGCGCTATGAGGATCTTCCCATTCTGCCGCAGACGTGGAAATATGCCCCTACTCCCGGCAAAGAAAAGCAGCTTGCCGTTCTGAAAGAGCTGCTGCACCGCAGCGACATTTCCGAGGTGGTGAACGGCTGTGACGCCGGGCGCGAGGGTGAGCTGATTTTCCGCTTTGTCTATGAGCAGGCCGGATGCACGAAGCCCTTTTCCCGCCTTTGGATTTCCTCAATGGAGGACAGCTCCATCCGCGAGGGCTTTGCCGAACGCAGAGCCGGAACGGAATACGACGCGCTGTATCAATCGGCGCTGTGCCGTGCACGGGCAGACTGGCTTGTGGGCATCAATGCGACGCGGCTTTTCTCCGTGCTGTATCACAAGACCCTGAATGTGGGACGGGTGCTTTCGCCTACGCTGAATCTGCTGGTGGAGCGCGACGGAAAAATTACGATGTTCCACAAGGAAAAATACCACATCGTACATATCGGCTGCGGCGGCGTGGACGCGGAAAGTGAACGCATTTCCGACGCTGCCGCTGCGGATGCGCTGAAAACGGCTTGCGAAGCGTCGCAGGCCGTTTGCGTTTCTCTCAAAAAGGAGAAGAAAACTGCGCTGCCGCCGAAGCTCTTTGACCTTACCTCCTTGCAGAGGGAAGCCAACCGCGTTTACGGCTTTACCGCCAAGCAAACCCTTGACTATGCACAAAGCCTGTATGAAAAGCGCTTCCTGACCTATCCCCGCACCGACAGCAATTATCTCACCGAGGATATGGCGCAGACGGCAACTGACCTTGCTGCGGCGCTGCTGCCTGTGCTTCCCTTTATGCAGGGCGCGGAGCTTATGCCGGAGATCGGGCGCGTCATCAACAGCGCCAAGGTTTCCGACCATCACGCGATTATCCCCACGACGGCCTTTGCAGGCAACGGCTTTGACGGACTGCCGGAGAGCGAAAAGAAGCTGATGTCCCTTGTCTGCTGCAAGCTGCTGTGCGCCGTTGCAGCGCCGCAGGAATATGAAACCGTTACGGCGGTCTTTGACTGCGGCGGCAAGCCGTTCACCGCCAAGGGCAAAACGATCCTGATGGCAGGCTGGAAAGACATTGACGCCCGTTTCCGCGCTGTGCTCAAAGCCAAGCCGGACGAGGACAGCGCAGAGGATGCGGCGCTGCCGGAGCTTGCCGAGGGGCAGATTTTTGAAGCGGTCACGGCTTCTGTTTCCGAGCATTATACCACGCCGCCCAAGCCCTACACCGAGGATTCGCTTTTGTCCGCAATGGAGAACGCGGGCAAGGAGGATATGCCGGAGGATGCGGAACGGCAAGGGCTGGGAACTCCGGCAACACGGGCAGCGATGATCGAAAAGCTGCTCTCTGCCGGATTTGTCGAGCGCAAGGGCAAAAGTCTTGTACCGACCAAGGACGGCATCAATCTCGCTGTCATTCTGCCGGATATGCTGAAATCGCCGCTGCTCACCGCTGAATGGGAAACCCGCCTGACGGAGATTGCCAAGGGCAGCGACGACCCGCAGAGCTTCATGCAGGGAATCGAGGATATGACGCGGGAGCTGGTGAAGCGGTATTCCCACATCACCGAGGACGGCAAAAAGCTGTTCGCGCCGGAAAAGGAAGCAGTCGGCATCTGCCCCCGCTGCAAAAGCCCTGTCTATGAGGGCAAGAAGAATTTCTACTGCTCTGACCGCTCCTGCCGCTTTGTCATGTGGAAGAATGACAAGTTCTTTGAAAGCCGGAGAAGCGTCTTTTCCAAGAAGATCGCCGCCGCGCTCCTAAAGGACGGCAAGGCGAAAGTCAAGGGGCTGTACTCTGAGCGCACGGGCAAGACCTATGACGGGACGGTGCTGCTGTGTGATACGGGAGAGAAGTATGTGAATTACCGTATCGAGCAGAGAAAATGATCCGGCTGAATGACGCGCAGCATCGCAGAGTGAAAAAGCTGACCCGCTGCCATTGCGCCAACAATGTGCGCGGATGCTGTCTGCTGCTGGACGACGGCGAGCCGTGCGTCTGTGTGCAGGCCATCAGCTATTCGCTGCTCTGCCGATACTTCCGGGAAGCAGTGCTGCCCGCAGACCGGGAGCTGTGCGCAGATCTTGCAACCACGGCGGACACCCGAAAGAAATGCGAGCTGTGCGGCAAGCCCTTTCCCGCCCGCAGCAACCGTGCAAAATACTGTGACCGCTGTGCGCCCTATGCTGCCCGGCACAACGCCGCCGAGCGCAAGCGCCGCCAGCGGGCAAAGGCTCGGTGCGTCACGGTTTAGGGGCTTCAAAAGCCTTGCGGCAAGCGGTTTTCCAGACACGCTTTTGGAGTGTGCGGGGTATTCCTATGGAAACTGCGAAAAGCGGCTTTGAAAGCGTGACAGAACGCATTTTACGGAGATAAAAGAACGATTCAGTAACGCAGCAAGCATAGGGAGTGTGGCTACAACTCCCAAAAATCGCCGTCCGGCACAGACCGGGCGGCGATTGCTTGTTGGGATAGTCCCAAACCCTTATGTCAGAAAGGAGCGCAGACGTGGACGAACACCTTTTGGAAGTATATCTTATCAACACCGCACGGCACACCGAGGAAACGCCTGTTGCGGAATGGGTATCGCTGCCTACCGATGCCGAAACGATGAAAGCTGTTTTTGAACGGCTGAGCGTAGACGGGAGCGACACGGAACAGTATCAGGTATCTGCCTATCAATCCTCTTTGGACGGGTGGAGCGAAGCCTTGCAGCCCGGCGAAAGTCTGGACGATTTGAACTATCTTGCCGCGCTGCTCACCCAGCGCAGCGACGAGGAACGCGACAAGTTTGCCGCTGCCGCACAGTATGGCGACCATGCGGCAAGCGCGGCGGACTTAATCAACCTGACGCACAATCTGGACTGCTACTGGCTTTATCCCGCCGTACACAATTCCGACGATTACGGGCATTATCTCATTGACGATCTGGACGAGCTGGAATTGCCGGACGCTGCCAAGAGGTTCTTTGATTACAAGAGCTATGGGCGCGAAGCGGTCAAAGAGGATCGCGGCATTTTCACCGATTATGGCTATGTCTACAATAACGGCAACGATTATGCGGAGTGGTACAAAGCCAACCAAGTGCCGCAGGAATATCGCCTGACTGCGCAGCCCAGCCCCCAGCGGGATATGGACGAGCTGCCGCAGGGCGCGGCGCTGCCCACAGAGCCAATCCCCGTGCGTCCGCTGGTGCTGAACGCCACCGACACACAAGGCAGAATCAAGGAGATCACCGAGCATCTGGAACAGGGCGTACAGGAGGTTTTTGAAAGTGAACGGTATCGGGATTATCTGAAAGCCATGTCCCGCTTCCACAATTACAGCCTGAACAATACGCTGCTGATCGTCATGCAGAAGCCGGACGCATCCCTTGTTGCAGGCTATGGAAAGTGGCGCGACGAATTTGAACGCCATGTCAAATCCGGCGAAAAGGGCATCAAGATTCTTGCGCCCGCGCCCTACAAAATCAAAAAGGATGTGGAGAAAACTGACCCGGACACCGGGCAGCCCGTGATCGGCGCAGACGGTAAGCCCGTCACGGAGCAGCAGGAGGTGACGATTCCGGCGTTCAAGGTGGTGTCGGTATTCGATGTAAGCCAGACCGAGGGCAAGGAGCTTCCCGACATTGCCGTGGACGCGCTCACGGGCAATGTGGAACAGTATGAAGATTTTTGGCGAGCCTTGAAGCTGACCTCTCCCGTTCCCGTGACGCTTGAAAAAATCGACGGCAGCGCACACGGCTATTATGACCTTGCAGAAAAGCGCATTGCTATTGATGACGGCATGAGCGAGCTACAAACCATCAAGACGGCGATCCATGAGATGGCCCATGCCAAGCTGCACGATATTGACCTGAACGCGCCGGAGCAGGCGGAGCGCCCCGACCGCAGCACCCGCGAAGTGCAGGCGGAAAGCGTTGCCTATACGGTGTGCCAGCATTTCGGGCTGGACACGTCGGACTACTCCTTTGGCTATGTCGCCGGGTGGAGCAGCGGCCGCGATATTAAGGAGCTGAAAGCATCCCTTGAAACTATCCGCACCGCCGCCAGCGATCTTATTTCCGAAATCGAGGGGCACTTTGCAGAGCTTCAGGCGCAGCACACCGCAAAGCAGGAACAGGCTGCTGCGCAGGATGTGCCGGAGAACACCTTTTCCATTTATCAGCTTAAAGACGGCGACGCAACGCGGGATCTCCGATTTGAGCCGCTGGAACAGGTAAAGGCCGCCGGGCTGCGGGTTGACCGCGAAAATTATGAGCTGGTCTATACCGCACCCCTCTCCGACACGGACACGCTGGAGGACATTTTTGTTCGCTTCAACATAGACAGACCGCAGGATTTTACCGGGCATAGCCTTTCCATGTCCGATGTCATTGTGCTGCATCGCGGCGAGCAGGAAACGGCGCACTATTTGGATCGCGGCGGCTATACCGAAGTGCCGGAGTTTTTACAGCCGGAGCAGGCCGCACAGCAGGAAGCACAGGTTGACGCTCCGCCAGTGGAACGACCGCTGACAGAGTTACAGAAACAGGCTGTTGAAATTGCCAAGAGGTATGAAACGCTCTCCATGCAGGAGAAAATCGGCGTGATCGCGCAGGCGTTTGGCTGCACATCCGGCACGATTGAAACCTCGCCCTGCACGGGAAAATGGCGCGGCACAAGTGATATTTCCATTCGCTTTGATAACGGCAGCTCTCTGTTTTTGGGCAACCACATGACGCGAAAAGCCAAAACCAAAAAGGTACAGCAGGAGCTTGTCGATAGCGCGTTGGTGCGGTATAACCCTGAAATCATCCGTGTTGCAAAGGAAACTGCTTATACCGCCCTCAAAGAACGCGAGCTTCAGGACAATGCCATTGCCGGAGAAAAGGGCTTGAAGCCCTACACGCTGCTGAATGTGGAGTTCAACGACGGCACAGATCAGCAAAGCAGCGGTTACATAGGCTGGTACTATGCGACGCTGGCGGTGGACGGAAAAATCTGTACGCATTTAGAAACAGGCTTGAATCACGACATTGCATCCGGCAGCGTAAGCCCGACACCCACGCGGGAGAATTACTATGCAGCCGGAGCGCTGAAAGAAAGTGATGTGGACTATGTTTTCAACAACGTCGGCTTTTCCTCTGCTTCCGGCCTTTACTCTCTGCATCTGAGCGACGCCGCACGGGGACGCGCCGAATTGGAGCTTGCGAAAAAGCTGATCGACGATTACTGCCGCGAAGAATTTCATTCCGGCGCAGATTTCAGCGACCTGTCCGCCGTTGGTATTGGACACACGACCGTTACGGATGATGAAATCCCCATTCAGGCATACGCAAACCTGGCGGACTTCCGCATTGAAAAATATTTGGGTGATGTGCTGATTGAAAGCCGACAGTATGAATCGCTGGCTGCGCTGATCCAAGGCGAGCTGAACGATTTGGAGTTTGGCGACCTGACCTATGCCAGCGACGAGCAGATTGCCATGTTCCATGCCCAAGAGGAAGCGTCCGGCAAGGAAGCACCCTCTCTTAATCCTGCGGTACAGCCTGTCGTGACGATTCTTTGGAGCGAAAGCGAGAAGCTGCAAGAGGGTGAACAGCTTCCTCTTGCCCGCGCCGATGCACTCTTTAAGGCATTGGACGATGAAAAGCGCTCTGAGCGCGAGAAGCCCGGTTACACAGGCGGCTGGTACGATAAAACCAAATTCCGCATTGACTGCACATTCCACGGGGAACGTGACAGCTACGAGGGGCGGCAGGATTT
>OJAL01001232.1_pt1 | contig 14707 bp, 10 predicted proteins | sample 1589301 | NCBI WGS metagenome assembly OJAL01 (sample SAMN03283261) | human gut metagenome | biome: human-associated habitat; material: feces | host: Homo sapiens | place: USA | collected 2013
CGATCATCTCGCCCACCTGCATGGTGCCGTTGTCCATGGCCTTGCCGCCGAACCACACGATGAGCAGGCTGGTGCCGTTCATGATCAGGGTCATAAAGGGCATCATGGCCACCATGGCGCGGTTGGTGAACAGCTGGGTGCCCATCAGGTCCTTGTTGGCCTTGTCGAAGCGCTGTTCCTCAAACTGTTCGCGGCTGAAGGCGCGCACCGGCATGATGCCGGTGAGGATCTCGCGGCTGACGAGGTTCAGCCGGTCCACCAGCGTCTGCATGATCTTGAACTTGGGCATGGCCATGTTCATCAGGAAGAGGATGAGCAGCAGCAGCAAAGCCACGTCCAGCACCACGATCCAGGACAGCCCCGAAGAGCTGCCGATGACGTGCAGCACACCGCCGATGCCCAGAATGGGCGCATAGGCCACCATGCGCAGCAGCATGACGCAGACGAACTGCACCTGCTGGATGTCGTTGGTGGTGCGGGTGATGAGGGACGCGGTGGAGAAGTTCTCGATCTCCGCATGGGAGAAGTGGATGACGCTGGAGAAGGTCTCGCGGCGCAGGTCGCGGCCGATGGCGGCGGACACCCGGGAGGCCAGGAAGCCCACCGCGATGGACACGGCCACCATCAGCAGGGTCAGGGCCAGCATCTGGCCGCCTACCTTATATAAATAGTGCATCTGCACATCGTGGGCAATGCCCTGGGCCTCGTATTCCAGCCCCACCAGCAGCAGAGCCTGGCTCTTCAGGTTCTCCACCATGGTGTCGTCCAGCTGGCCGATGGCACCGGTCAGCTGCTGCTGCACGGCGTCGCGGCTGAAGCCGGGCATCTGGCTCATGGCGGCAAACTGGCCGCACACGGTGTCCAGGTCCTCCGCCGTGGGGGCCGCAGTCTCGGTTTCCGTGTCGGGATTGCGGTCGGCACCGGAGGTCTGCAGGTCCGCAAGGCCGGTCATGCCCATGCCGGTCTGCCCGGCGGGGGTGTTGGCTGCCTGGGCGGCCGCCAGATACAGCACGATGTCCGGCGTGGTCACAGCATCTTCCAGCGCAGTGCGCTCGTCGGCGGTCAGGTCGGTGCGCAGGCGCAGCACATCGCCGTCGGCGGTGTAGGCGTTCTGGAAGGCAGCGGCGTCCTCCTCGCGCATCAGCAGCGAGAGGGCATCCAGGGTGCTCTGCCGCACTGTGTCGGGCAGGGGGCTTTCGATGCCGCCCTGCTGGATGCCGGTGTCCACGATCTTGCTGGTGTAGTCCGGCAGCGACAGATCGCAGTACGCCTGCACGAACAGCAGTGCGAACACCACGAGGCAGACGGCCCAGTGACGGGCCAGCTGCTTAAAGATCTTTGTCATGGTTTGGTTCTCCCTTCGGTTTGGTGGTACGCGCAGCATTTTCCGCAAGAATGGCTTCCATCAGCGCGCCGCGCAGCGCTTCCATCTGGGCCAGCTGTTCCGGCTCCAGCCGGGCCATGACACTGGAAAAGTAGTCCCCAAGAGCAGCCTCGCACTGTCGGCAGGCCTCGTATCCCTTGGGCGTGAAACGCACCAGCGTCTTGCGGCGGTCGGCAGGGTCGGCAAAGCGTTCCACAAGGCCGTCCTGCTCCATCTGCCGCACCGTGCGGGAAATGGCAGGAAGCGGTTGATGAAGCTCCTGAACAAGATCGGAGATATAAACGGCACCGTCCTGTCCATGGAGCCGAATGCAGCCCAGCAGCCCTTCCAGCATGGGGAAGTGGCACTTGGGGCAGTCGGCCAGAGCGGCCTTCATGCCGGCCTTGGATGCTTTGCTCAGCCGGTGGATGTAGCGGCAAAGCCCACGGAAACTCAACGTGGATTCCTCAGACACGCGATCCCTCCTCTCAAAAATTGCTTAACAGCTGTTAACTGTTAACGCTTGATAATAATAGGCTTTTGCAGGCCGGATTGCAACCCCCTGCAGGGATTGTTTCACAAAAGTTCACAAACGTTTGTGTCCCGCATACACATAAAGCAAAGGGGGCGTCGGGCATGGAACAGCGTTTGTGGATGATCCTGCAATTGTTCGGCGGGGCGGCACTTTTCTTATATAGCATGGACACCCTCACGGACGCTTTGCAGCAGGCGGCGGGGGACACCCTGCGGCAGGCCCTTGCCCGGCTCACGGCCCACCCGCTGGCCGGGGTGCTCACGGGGGCGGCGGTCACGGCGGTGGTGCAGAGCAGCTCGGCGGTCACGGTGCTGGTGCTGGGCCTTGTGGGGGCCGGGCTGCTGACCCTGCAGCGGGCCGTGCCGGTGGTGTTCGGAGCCAACATCGGCACCACGGTCACCGCGCAATTGCTGGCCTTCCGGCTGGAGGATGCCCGGTATCTGCTGCTGGTGGCGGGGCTGCTGCTCTGGTTCGCGGGGCGCGGGCGTCTGCACACAGCCGGGCAGGCGCTGTTTGCGTTCGGCCTGCTGTTTGAGGGCATCGCGGTCATGGCCGAGGCCATGGAGCCGTTGGCAGCGGGGCCGGTGTTCCGGCAGTGGATGGCCCAGGTGCGGCACCGCCCCGGCCTGGGCCTGCTGGCAGGGCTGGGCATGACCCTTGCCGTGCAGAGCAGCTCCGCCACCATTGCGGTGCTGCAGCAGGCGGCCGCCCGCCCCGGGCCGGACGGCGGGTGCCTGCTGGGCCTTGCGGGAGCCATCCCGGTGCTGTTGGGGGACAACATTGGCACCACCGTCACGGCGGTGCTGGCATCGGTGGGGCAGAGCCGGGACGCCAAACGTCTGGCGGCGGCCCACGCCCTGTTCAACTTGTCCGGGGCGGCGGTGTGCTGGCTGCTGCTGCCCCAGTTCACCGCGCTGGTGCGGCTGGTCTCGCCCCACGGGCCGGAGAGCGCCGTGCTGGCCCGGCAGATCGCCAACGCCCACACCCTGTTCAATCTGGGCTGCACGGTGCTGTGGCTGCCCCTGGCCCCTTGCATGGTGCGCATCGTGTGCATTCTTTTGCCGGAAAGGCACGCCCCTGAGTTGAAATGAACGCCCTAAAATGGTATAATTACAATGTATCGAACAAATTTTGTGACGCTTTTGTTGCACAAATGATAAACGGACCCTTCTGTGGGCCTGCAGCGGTGTGCGGCTGCCAGGGCACAGAGCGAACCAAGAGGACGTGTTTACTATGAAGGATATCATCAACGGGTTGATCGAGCGGTTCCGCAGGCAGCATGTACAGGCCCGGCGCTATGTGGCCATGATGCTGGTGCTGGCCCTGCTCACCACCCTGTTCGTCAACTGGCAGCTCCATGGGGTGGGCATCTCCATGACTGCCGACTACCACTGCGGCTACGAGGAGCACCAGCACACGGCGGCCTGCTACGAAAAAGTGCTCACCTGCGGTTACGAGGAGGGCGAACCGGAAACGCCCGTCACCTCTTCGGACAGCAGCGCCGATCCGGTGTCCGCCTACAGCGCGGAAGAGCCGGAAGAGCCGGTGCAGACCGAGCCGGAGACCATCTGGGTGCCCCATGAGCACACCGATGCCTGCTACGAGGAGCACCGGGTGCTGACCTGCTGTCAGGAAGAGCACGAGCACACCGACGACTGCTTTGACGAGTACGGTGCGCTCATCTGCGGCGAGTTCGAGCATATCCACGACGACAGCTGCTACACCACCGAGTATGAGCTGGTGTGCGGCCTGGACGAAGGCGAACTGGTGGAGGAGCCCAACCCCGCCTATCAGGAAATGCCTGCCAGCCGCCCCGTGGTGGACCTGCCCACTGAGCCGGCCGAGACCACCCCGGACGAGCCGGTGCTGCATCACCACACCGACGCCTGCTACACCGAGGAGCTGGTGTGCACCATCCCGGAGCACCACCACACCGTGGAGTGCCTGGCCGATACCCAGGCCGACGTGGAGACTGCCGAGGAATGGCAGGCCGCGGCCAACGTGGCCCTGAACGGCAACTGGGCCGAGGACCTGCTCACCGTGGCAAAGTCCCAGCTGGACTACCAGCAGAGCGACAAGAACTTCAAGCTGGATGTGGAGGACCAGCAGGTGCTGCGCGGCTACTCCCGCTATGGTGCCTGGTACGGCAACCCCTACGGCGCCTGGGACGTGATGTTCCTGTCCTACTGCCTGCACTTTGCGGGTGTGCCCCAGACGGTGGTGCCCCAGCGTGCGGGCGTGATGGCCCTGCACAGTGACCTGCGCGGCTCCCAGTGGCTCACCGACGCCGACGGTTCCACCGCAAGGCCCGGCGATATCGTCATCTACAACACCCTCACCACCGAGCAGGTGGCCGTGGACGAGAGCTCCTATGGCATCGCCCTGCTGGACCTGGACGAGGACCCCGACACCGCCGCCCAGCTCACGGCTCCCGAGCCGCAGGTGGACACCCGCACCGTGACCACCGAGACGGTGGGCGTCGTGTCCGCCGTGGACCCCGACGCCGGGACCCTGACCGTGATCTCCGGCAACGTGGACGGCAAGGTGGCCGAGGTGCCCGCTGCCATGTCCGACGTGACCAGTGTCATCTCGGTGACCGGCGCCTATGCCGCCGAGACCACCGCTGCGGCCCCGGAGGACCCGGACCCGGCAGGCTCCCAGGAGGAGCTGGACGGCAGCTATGCGCTGCTGGAAGATGAGGAGGGTTTTGGGGCTACCGTGGACTGGGTGGGTGACGCCGACCCCTACGGCATCGCCCTGCTGGCTGCCGGGGACGACCATGATCTGAACACCTGGATCACGGATGTCAATTATGAAAAGACGACCGACGGGAAAACATGGACGTCTATCGGCGCGGGCAGCGTGACCGTGGACAGCGGCACCCACGTCCGCGTGAACCTGAAGTATACCGTGAAACCCGGTGTGCTGACGCCCACCAACAATACCCTGACCTACCAGCTGCCCAAAGGCCTGCCCATGCCGGATGTGGTGACGGGCAACATCGTGGATGAGTCCGACAAGGACAAGGCCGACAATGCAAAGGTCGTGGGCAGCTATGTCATCGACAACGGCACTGTGACCCTGACCTTTACGGACGAAAAGTTCATCGGTACCGACGAGAAGGGCGGCCTGCCATTCACCGGTACCTTCAAGGCCGCCGTTACGGCGAGCGCCGACAACTTTGAGGACGAGAAGGAGATCAAATTCAAGGACGACTGCATCCTGACCATCAAGAAGAAAACGGCAGATATAAAGATCAGCAAAGGGAGTGGGTCTCCGCTGATTACGGACCGTAAGGACGGCACCTTTGTAAATAATTACAAGGTGACGGTGGAGACCACCAACGGCACCAAAGACCCGGTGATCCTTACGGATACCCTGAACACGAATAGGAATGGCGAAAACCGTAGCGACTACCTGAAGGGCGGCAAATATCTGGTAGACTCCTTTAAACTTTACAAGGTGGATGCTTCGGGCACAAAAACGGAGATTGACGTCCCTGCGCATGAACTGAAAACCGACGGCAACGGCAACCCCCAGGTGGTCCTTGCTCCGCTGCCTGCATTGGAGGCCGGAGAGAAGTACATCTGGAACTACGACGTTCAGCGGGACTATGCGGACTTTGACAAGATGCCCAACGGCGTCGCTATCATCAACAACACGGCGAAAGCCGAGGCAGGGCGCAATGTAAAAGATGCGGTTGACGCATGGTACACATGTAAAACCTCTCGCATTGAGAAGAAGGGCCAGTACGACCCCAAAACAGGCCGCATCCAGTGGACGATCACTGTAAAGGTACCCCATTCTTTCCTGGGGTCCTATCTCCTGCAGGGCTGCAAGATCACAGATGACTTGCCAGACGGTGTGAAAATCGTAGGGGATGTAAAGGTAGGCAACGATACGATATCGGCAGAGGAATTCCAGAAAAACGGCTATACCATCCCGGCGGGTTATGATGGAACAGAGCTGAAGATCACCTTTGAGACCACCACCCCCATCGGCGGCGGCTCGGTGACCAACAAGGCACAGATCCTGACCAAGAGCAACCATACCTTTGAGGCCTCGGATACTGTGAACATCGGGAAGGGCGATTGGAGCCTGAGCAAATCCATTGCCACCAGGGGCGAGACGCCCACCTGGAACCTCTCGGCCACCAACAAGGCCGGTGAGGCAGAGTTTACCCTGTGGGATGTGCTGGACGACGCTGAGAACGACCAAGGCGAGGAAAAAAAGGACACCCACTATGCCATTGCAAAAGAGCTGGATGACGCCATCAAGGCCAATCTGACCCTGACCATGCTCGACAACACGAAGCTGACCTATGCGCAGGCTGACGTGGCGGGCAACACCATCGAGATGACCTACTACGCCGACAGAGACGGCACAGAACAGGTAAACGCAGGTGACTCGCGCACCCGTGTGCGCAGCTTCAGCATCCATGTGAAAGCCGGGGACGGCCAGAACCCCGTGCGCAGCATCTCGGTGACCGGCATCCCCACCCATGAGGAGCGCGACGACGTGCCCACCGGTGAGGTGTGGACCTATAAGAACACCATCCATATCCAAGGCGTGAGCGGCAAGGCCTCGGACACCGATACCTACCGCAGCTACAAGAGCTTTGAAAAACGGGTGTCGGCGAACAGCGATCAGGACGAATCTGGTTACCAAAGCGGAGACCAGACCTACCAGTACAGTAAACTCGACGGCAAAAACCTCCACTACCAGCTGGTGCTGCAGACCTCCGCCGACGATAGGGACAAAATCACGGTTACCGACACCCTGCCGGAAAACGTCGGCTTCAAGGTGGATAATGTCAAGATCGCGCTGGATGAGGGCGACTTTGTAAAGATCAGCGATAAAAATGTAGACTGGGCGACGGCAGAGTATGACAAAACTACCCGGAAGCTCACCATTAAAATCAGCAACTACAACAAGTCGGAGCAGGAGGAACACCGCATCCGCATCCAGTACAAAGTGAGCGTGAGCGACGATCCCCGCTGGAAGAACCCCTCGGTGGGCAAACTGATCTACACCAACACCGCCACTTGGGGCGAGCGGACCGAGACCACCACCACCACCGTCACCCGCAAGGTGGAGCAGGTGAAAAAGACCGGCTGGCAGGACCCCGGCAACGACCGGAAGCTGCACTATCAGGTGGTCATCAACCCGGCCGGCGAGGATCTGTCGGCCGGGCAGACCAAAGCGGAGAAGATCGAGCTGTGGGATAACATCAGCACCACCAATGGTGCCATCGCCACCGGCGATATCAACTCGGTCAAGTTGTATTTTTACAATTACGACGAAACAGTCGGCGTGACCACCGGCAAAGAGGTGCCGCGCAACATGTACCGCATCCTGGAAGCGGACAAGAACGGCTGGCTTCATATGGAGATCCCCAATATGGCGGCCCTGATCCTTGTGTATGACTGCAATGTGAAGGATGGCAGTGCTGCCGCCAGCTACCAGGTGAGCAACACCGTGACCCTGAGCAACGGCAGCAAATCCAGCGACAGCGGCATCACCTACCAGGTCAAGGCGGATGCAACGGCCACCACCGCACAGTTCGTGCTGCGCAAGAAGGACAGCTACTCCGGCGTGTCGCTGGAGGGTGCGGAGTTCACCATTTTCCAGTACGATACGGTAAGCGGGCGGTTCGTCCCGTGGACCGGCAACGGCACGGGCACCCTGACCACGGACGAAAACGGTCAGGCCAGTCTGGCTGTGCTGGATAGTGAGACTGCAAGCTGCCTGAAACCGGACGTGCTGTATAAGCTCGTGGAGACCAAAGCACCCACGGACTATCAGCTGGATGCCACCCCGCACTACCTGCTGTTCCGCAAGAACGCCAGCGCGGAGAACGAGCAGCAGGCCTTTGCAAAGGCGACCGGCCAGGCCGATGGCACCACGACCCTGACTGTGGACGGTGAGACGGTGGACCTGAACCGCAATGTGCAGGTGGGCAGCGATGCCGGCACCACGACCGCCGAATACAGCAACGTGTACAGCAACCTGACCGTCAGCAAGCTCTGGCTGGACCAGGATACCAAACAGCCGGTGGAACCGGCGGTGGACAGCATCCACATCAAGGTCTGGCGGTACACCGACAATGACAAGGACAGAACGTTGTTTGCCGAAGCCGACCTGACCGCACCGGCGTGGACCTGGTCCGGCGAGGAACTGCCCCTGACGGACGAGAAGGGCAATGCGTACCACTACCTGGTGGAGGAAGTGACCACCGGCAACTGGAACGTGTACATTGACAACAACGGCGTGCAGACCGGCAATATCACGGTGCAGAACTACGTTTACACCGGCTACGAGCTGCCGTCCACCGGCGGCATGGGCACGGCACCCTTCGGGGTGCTGGGCGGCGCACTGGCCGCTGCAGCAGCCCTGCTGCTGGTCCGCAAACGGAAACAGAACGAGGAGGAGTGAGCAGCCATGAAACAAAACAAAAACAACCGGTTTGCCGCTCTTCTGCTGGCGCTGTGCATGGCCGTGTGCTGTGCACTGCCCGCGCTGGCAGCCCCCGCGGCCAGCGCCAACATCGACCTGAGCCGCACCGGCAGCATGGACGTGACCCTGTACGACCACCAGAACGACGTCCCCCTGCGGGGCGGCGCACTCACCGTGTACAAGGTGGCGGACGTGGCCCGCACCAACGGCGACCTGCACTTTGTGTACACCGCCGACTTTACGGGCTGCGGCATCGCGCTGGGCGACCTGACGGACAGCACGCTGGCTTCCAGGCTGGAAGCCAAGCTGCCCGCCCGCGCCGCCGGCACCACCCATAAGATCAGCGAGCAGGGCACCGTCTCCTTTGACGCGCTGCCGCTGGGCCTGTACCTCGTGGTGCAGACTGAGAACTCCAAGGGCTACGAGGCCATCAATTCCTTCCTGGTGTCGCTGCCCATGGCGGACGAAAGCGGCTGGCTCTACACCGTGGACGCCACCCCCAAGGTGGGCGCGCCCACGCAGGAGGTGACCCCGCCCGAACCGGAAACTCCCAGCACGCCTTCGGAACCGGGCAAACCGTCCAAGCCGGAGAAGCCCTCGGAGCCGGACAAGCCCACCCAGCCCGACAACCCGGACATGCCGGTCAATCCCAACGACCCCAACCGCCCGGTGTCGCCCGGTACGCCGGATAACCCGGTGAACCCCGGCAACCCGGACAACCCCGTGGCCCCCGGCACGCCGGATAACCCGGTGGCGCCGGGCCGCCCGGACGGCAATGCACTGCCCCAGAGCGGCCAGCTGAACTGGCCCATCCCGTTCATGGCCTGCAGCGGCGTGCTGCTGTTTGCCGTCGGCTGGGTGCTGGACCGGAAGGAGACGCTGGCATGAACACAAAGCAGAAGATCGGCCGCGCCTGCATGATCGTGGGCATCCTGCTCATTCTGGGCGCGCTGGCCCTGCTGGGCTATAACCAGTGGGACGCCAACCGCGCCGACAAGGCTTCGCAGGACGCCCTGGGCAAGCTGGAAGAGACCCTGACCGAGACCATGGAGGACAAGACCAAGGACGAAGAGCCGGTGGTCCAGCCGGAGCTGGATCCGGAGCAGGAGATGACCGTCACCGACATCGACGGCTGGGGCTACATCGGCTACCTGTCCGTCCCGTCCATCGGGCTGGAACTGCCCGTGATGAGCGAGTGGAGCTATGCGGGCCTCAAGGTGGCCCCGGGCCGCTACTCCGGCTCCACCTACGCCGACAACATGGTGGTCTGCGCCCACAACTACGCCAAGCATTTCAGCCCCATCAAGTGGCTGGCCCTGGGCAGCGAGGTGTACTTTACCGACATGGACGGCCAGCGCTGGAGCTATGAGGTGTCCAACGTGGAGACCATCCAGCCCACCGACATCGACAAGATGATCACGGCCACGGACGAGGACGCCTGGGACCTGACCCTGTTCACCTGCACCACCGGCGGCCGGGCCCGCTGCGCCGTGCGCTGCACCCGCACCGCCTACCCGGTCTTGGAGACCAGCGCGGCAGGGCGGATCACGGAGTAAGCAGGACGATTTGGAATTGCCTCCGCTTTGCTCTGGGCATGAATAGCGGAAAAATTATTTTTAAAGATATGCAAGCCCGGAAAATCTGCGGATTTTCCGGGCTTGCTTTTTCACGGATGGGCGTTAAGGAAAGTGGCCTGTTCTCTGGAAGGCAAACGATTTAGAATGCCCTCCGCTTTGCTCTGGGCATAAATAGCAGAAAAATTATTTTAGATTTTGCAAATCCGGCAGGGCTGCGGCCCCGCCGGATTTGCTTTTTCACGGGAAGGGTCGTTACGGGGAACTGCATCTCACGGGAATGGCCGTTACGGGTAACGGCATCCGCTGCTGTTGGCCTGCGGCCAAAGCGCAGAAGGAGAACTCGCGTTTTGCGGAAAGGAATCCCGTAACGTCCCTCCCGGTGCGATGTCATTCCGGTATCAGATGCCACTCCCCGCCATGACCCCTCTGGTGAAAAGGCAACTCCGGAAAATCCGCAGATTTTCCGGAGTTGCAATAAAAAATAATATTTCCTCTAATTATGGCGCAGCGCACGCGGAGCCATTTCAAATCGTCCTGTTCCGGTTTCCCGCAAGCGTACAGGGAACTGTCGCGCCAGCGTCCACAAAAAAGCACCCGCCATGCGGATGCACAGCGGGTGCCTTGAAGGGCTCTGCGGGGGTGCTCAGTGGGTGGTGCCCATGTCCACAGCCAGGTCGGCGTCGTTCTTCACAACGGCCTCCACGGCCTTCTCCAGGCCGCGGGCGATCTGGTGCAGGTCCATGCTGGGGGTGCCCAGGGGCTTGTTGACCACCTGCTCCATGGCGTAAGGCACATGGATGAAGCCGCCCCGGATGTTGGGGTACTTCTTGTCGATGAGGTACAGCAGGGTGTACATCAGGTAGTTGCACACATAGGAGCCTGCAGTGTAGGACAGGGCGGAGGGGATGCCTGCATCCTTGATGCTCTGCACCATGGCCTTCACGGGCAGGGAAGTGAAGTAGGCGGTCTCGCCGTCCTCCTGGATGGTCACGTCGATGGGCTGATAACCGGCGTTGTCGGCGATGCGGCCGTCCATCAGGTTGATGGCCACCTTTTCCGGGGTGATGGCGGAGCGGCCGCCGGCCTGACCGATGCAGATGACCACATCGGGCTGGTTTGCCTGAATGGCAGCTTCCAGCACCTCACCGGCACGGATGAACTCGGTGGGCACTTCCTGCTTGACGATCTCGGCACCGGCGATGGTGTCGGACAACAGCTTTACCGCCTCAAAAGCGGGGTTGACGGTCTCGCCGCCAAAGGGGTCGAAACCAGTGAGCAGAATCTTCATAATAAAAAGCCTCGATTCTCAGATATAAATGGACGGCTCCAGAACGGTGAGCTGTCCGTGATCCATGATCATGCGGTTGTCCACATAGATGCAGGGAGCGTGGGTGACCAGATCGTAATGGCCGGAAGCATCCTGCACACCGCCCAGCGCGATGTTGCGCCCGAACCCGATGTGGAAGGTGCCATAGGTGGATTCGTCCTCGATGTAGCAGTTGCCTGCACAGCGGGAGTGGGTGTTGAGCCCGATGCCGAACTCCGCCGCCACCACCATGTTCTCCGGGTCGTGGAAGCGGGCCAGAAACTGCTTGAGCCGCCTGCCGCTGGCATTGTCCTCGATCTCCACGATGCGGCCGCCGCGCAGCTCCACCCGCACGGGGCTGTCCACGATGCCGATATAGCCCATGGAGCCGTCCAGGATCAGGGTGCCGTTGGTGTCGCTCTCCACCGGTGCCACATACACTTCCACGCTGGCAGAGGAAAGGCCCTTGCCGTCGTGGCAGCAGCCGTTGAAGAAGCCGGGCACACGCCCCTCGATGTTGAAATCCAGGTTCGTGCCAAGCTCCGTGGTCACATGGATGTGGCTGGCGTTCTGGTAGCAGGCCATGATGATGCTGGCCATGATCCTGCTTTTGGGCAGGCTCATGTTCAGGAAGTCGTAGCTCAGCAGTGACTGCCCGTTGCTGGTGCTCAGCGGCAGCGACAAAAACCGGTTGCGGCGGGCGATGACCCGCTTGACGGCCCGTGTGGTGATGAGGGAATACTCGGCAGCACCGATCACGGCGTTGTAGGGGTCAAAGGCGTCCTCGCGGTCGTCGAAATACTGGCCCACCTGCTCGTGCAGGTCGTCCAGCATCAAAACATCCGCCACGCTGCCCACCGCCTGTGCGGCTTGCTGCATGGCTGCTACCTCGACAGCATACTTCTGGCTGGATACGATCAGGATGCGTTCGCCTGCACGGAGCCGGACCCAGTCCCGTATAATGACATCGGCCCCGTGCTGTATTGCTTGTTCCATTGAATCACTCGATCTAACAAAAAAATCACTTCAGGAGGATCATCATCACGATCTGGACCACCATCATGATGATGGCGACAGGAACCTGATTCTTGATGACGCCCATGGGCTTCTTCATATCCAGCAGTGCCACGGGCACGGTGTTGAAGTTTGCAGCCATGGGGGTGCACAGGGTGCCGCAGAAGCCGCAGGTCAAAGCCAGCATGCCGATGACCACCGGGTTTGCGCCGTGGGCCAGCACGAACGGGTAGCCGATGCCCACGGTCATCACGGTGATGGCGGCGTAGGCGTTGCCCATGATCATGGTGAACAGCATCATGCCGATGGCGTACACCACGATACCGGCGTTCACATTGCCCTCGGGGATGATGTGGCTGACCAGGTCAGAGATCACATCGCCGACACCGGCAGCGGTGAAGACGGAGCCAAGGCAGGCCAGCAGCATGGGCAGCATGGACAGGGGGCCCACGGTGGACAGCATGCGCTCGGAATCGTTCAGGAAGGTGGAGGGCTTGTTGTCGCGGTTCATGATCATCAGCAGGATGATGGCCACGAGAACGCCCAGAGCCACGCCGTTCAGGGCGGACAGGCCGATGCCCAGGCCGGTGATGGCGCAGATGACGGCCAGCATGCCGATGCTCAGGGTGGGGACAAAGATCTTCATGCCGATCTTCTCATAGGTAGCCTCGGTCTCGGCTTTGGTGGCAGCAGAGACAGCGCCCTTCTTGACCTTCTTGAGGATGGCGGGGATGCACATCACCACCACCAGGATGCCGCTCACCAGAGAGGGCAGCCAGCGGCCCAGGGCAAGCACGACGCCCAGCACGGCCCAGAAGATAAAGGTGCCCATGGGTTCCGGGTTCTCCTTATCCTTCAGGTTCTTCACGCCGCAGTAGATGCACAGCAGGCCGATGATAAAGTAGATGATCTCCATCACCTTGGTGGACAGGCTGTAATCAGCACTCATAAAAAAGCTCATTCTTCTGTCCTCCCTTACTTATAGTACTTCTGGATCATCTTGCGATCCTTGATCACATAGAATACGATGGCGACCACAGTGGCAATGATGCACACGGGAATCTCGATGGCAGCCAGCTGGGCCAGCTCCACCTCGATGCCCAGGCCGGCCAAAGTGCTCTGCACCAGCAGGCCGCCGGAGCCGCCCACGAACAGGACCTGACCGAAGAACCAGGTGATGTTCTCCATGCCGGAAGCCATGCCCTTCAGCTCCTCGACATGCTCCTCATTGGGCTCATAGCCCTGTGCTACAATGGCACCTTCGGCCATGGGCATGATGACGGGGCGCACGAAACCGGCCACGCCGCCAAAGCCCACGTTGAAGGCTGCAAAGATCGAGCGCATCACGCCGTAGATGCCGATGACCAGGCCGGAGGTGGCACCCTTGAACTTGCCGATCAGGGCAGCGGCTGCTTCACGCAGGCCGTTGCGCTCCAGCGTGCCGGTGACCAGCATCACGATGATGAAGATGGCCATGCTGCGGTTTGCCACAAAGGTGCTGCCCAGCGTTTCCAGCAGGGTGACCGGGCCCAGACCGCCAACCAGTGCAGTCACAACGGCTGCCACCAGAATGACCAGAATGGAGTCCAGCTTCAGTGCAAAGCCAGCGATGACGATGACAATGCCAAGTAGTTTCAGTAGTTCCATAATTGCCTTCCTTTATACTTATATTTTCCCGGCGCTGTGCTGGCGGTCCGCCTGTGGGTCAGCAGGCAGGCCGTCGGCACTACGCCGAAAAGTCCAGAGAAAATGCCTTACAGGCGGATAAACGCTGCCAGCAGCAGAGAAAAGCCTCCTGCCGTAAGCCACAGCGGCACCAGACGACGGCCCAGGTGAGCTCCGATATCGCAGTGCTCCAGCACTCCGGAGGCCTTCATGGGCACCACCGTGGTGGCTTTGGGCACGGCCTCTGGGCTGCCGTAGGGGTTGGTGGAGGTAAACTCACCAGTGCCGATCTCCCCGGGGCAGGCGTACACCCCAAACCAGGAGGACAGCAGCCCACCCTTGCCAGCGCTTGTCTTGCACACGCGCACCAGCTGCACCGTAAGGGCCTGGGCCTGCTTTTCTTCCACCAGCAGGTTGACGCGCATCATGTTCACAAGGTTCAGCACTGAGGAAATGGCGATGAGAGCGTCCAGGATCAGGACCAGGATCAATAACGAGTGCATGGGGCACACCTCCTGCAAACAGAGCAAGGGCTGCGGCAGCCCCTGGTGCTTTCGTAAGATGGAAATAGTATACCATAAAGTGGGACGAATTGTAAATGAAATATAGATAATCTGTCTAGGCTTCCTAAAAAAGGAAAAATCCCCTGTTTCCCAAAGGAAACAGGGGATTTGCGCCGTTTGGCAGAAATTACTTGTTGCGGATGTACTCATCCATGGCCTTGGCGGCAGCCTTGCCGGCACCCATGGCCTTGATGACGGTGGCGGCACCGGTCACGGCATCGCCGCCGG
>OJAL01001239.1_pt1 | contig 14658 bp, 8 predicted proteins | sample 1589301 | NCBI WGS metagenome assembly OJAL01 (sample SAMN03283261) | human gut metagenome | biome: human-associated habitat; material: feces | host: Homo sapiens | place: USA | collected 2013
TAGTCGCCCGAATTTTTTCGGGCGACAGCACCTCACCTTTGACAAGGGAGGCAAGTGTGGTGGTGCAAAGCAAGGGATAGTGCAGAAAATCTCATTGATGGTGGGGATGGGGAGCGATCACCACCATAGTTGGCTCGGCTTGACCGTGCAACAGAACCTCACCCTTTTAAATGTTAGAGAGTAACAGCGTAATGATGGTGCTAAGGGGAAACAATCCCCACCGTCACGGCTCGGAATAGTTTCAGAATTGTAAAGGCAGGACTATCTGAATACTGTACAGCAAGCGAAAAATTTGTATCAGCCGTGCCACCTCCCCTTTTTCGAGGGGAGGCAAGGGTGTTGGCGGTTTTCGTGGGATAGTGCGGATGTGAAAACATATTGGTGCATACAGATGTTAGCATTACGAAAAGCGAGGGTGATAGTGCGGTTTTGGAAGGGTTGGTGCAAGCGAAGGATGGTGGTGAGGCAATCCCTCCGGTAGTCGCCCGAATTTTTTCGGGCGACAGCACCTCACCTTTGACAAGGGACGGGCATGGATGCCCGAAGTTGAACGCCCAGAGTTTCGCAAGGATGCGAAACCAACAGAGCGTTCATATGGCAAGTGTGATGGTGCAAAGCAAGGGATAGTGCGATTTTGGAAGGTTATGCGGGGCGAAGGGGTGTGTGATAATAATATAAAAAAGCGGTCACAGCTTGCCGCTGTGACCGTTTATCTGCTTTATTGGTTTGTGTAACCCCGCCGTTCAACTAACTTTAGCTGAACGCCTACAATTCCAAAGGCGGAATTGTCAGCGGCGACTCGCCGCACGCACGCTCAGGCTCTGGATTTTATGATGTCGACCATTTCGCCGACGTTCTTCATCGAAGAAACCTCGCCCATCTTGAAACGGATACCGAATTCGTCTTCTACAGCGGAGATGAGGTTGATATGCTCAAGGCTGTCCCAGTCCTCTATATCATCTGCTGTTGTGCCTGCTTCGACCTCGATATCGTCATCGTCGAATACGTTTCTGAAAACCTCGTTTAATCTTTCGTAAATTTCCTGCTCACTCATTTTACTTGTTCCTTTCTACAGTAATATACTTGTTTTTAGGCTTGTAGCCCGAAAGCGAAAGCTCCCATACGGTGTTGCCGTCTGCGTCCTCGCTGACCTTCGTAAAGCCGAAGTCGCCGTACAACTCTTTCACCATTTTATTCTTTGCGGTGGGGTAATAATATCCCTTTACCGTCTTAAGTCCACGCTGTTTTGCTCTGTCGCAAAGATTGTCGAGCATTGCGTATTCCATATCACGCTTAAGCACACGGCAACTCATAAGCCATAAATCTATGTCGAGCGTATCGCCGTTCACCTTGCCGATAACTACCGATACTATACCGTTGTCGCCGAACTTGTCGGCAAGCCTGCCGTACAGCCTGATATAGCTGTCATCTGCGAATACCTGCTCCATTTCTGCGGTTGTAAAACGCTTTGTGGTGAGGTTGAACTGGTTGCTCTTGTTTGTAAGCTGTGTTATGCGGGGGAGATAGACAGGCAGGAAGTCATCTATCACAGCCACCATCTCAAGACTGTGAAGATACTCGCCGTAGTCGGTGAACTGTGCCTGCTGTGCGGCTCTTACCGCATTCTCCTTGTACATTTCGTTACGCTTTAAATCATCGCTTGAAAAAGCGGTTATCTCAAAGAAGCGTGAGCGGTCTACTACTCTTATATAATCCTCCGGACGCTCCATTTCGGGAACGGCTACTGTAGGCAGCTGTGCGGAAACTATCGCACGCTCGGCTGGGTTATCATCAAGGAATACAAGCGCATCCTGTCCGATGTTGAGTCCTGTCGCTATTGCCTCGATATTTCTGTCCTTATTATCCCAGTTTGCCTTTATCATTATGAAATCATCGGGCTTTAAACTGCCCTCGGGGTGATTAAGACCTGCAAGGGCATTTTCTTCATCGTTCTTCGAGCAGACGGTGAGCATTACGCCTGTATCCTTCACAAGACCGAGATACTTCTGAAATTCGGCATAGACCTGTCCCATATGGGTTTCCTGTCCGATTTCGATGCCGTCAACGCCGTCATCTCCGACAACTCCGCCCCATAATGTATTATCAAGGTCGAGTACAAGCGCTTTCTTGTTCTTGCCGAACACCGACTTTATTATTGCCGCTAAATTGAATGCAAAGTCGGGTATCGCAGGAACGCACATTGCGTACTTGTACAGGTGCCAGTAGGACGGCTCGCTCCACTTGTCAAGACCGTAGCAGGCGCTGACATAGTTTATATCATTGATATAAAAGCTCTCGTGCGATGCGGCATAATCGGCAAACGCCGTGTTCAGCCTGTTTATGAAATTCACTCTGCCTCGGCAGTCAAACGCATCACGGTTGCCCATAAGTCTGAAATACGGCTGTTCGAAGTTATTCTGGATTACGGGGCAGTGGTAGCGCTCGGCTATCTTTTCCCACATTGTTTCAAAATATTTCATCTGCTCGGCAAAAAGAGCGTCTGTCTGCTCCTTGCTGTCGGTTATCGCAGGATATTTCAGAATATTGCGGTTGGACGTGTGAACGAAAATAAGGTCGGGTGAGAAGCTGTCAAGCTCCTCATTTCCGAATACCGCATCCTGCCAGTAGCGGTTGTACTCAGACTCATAGAAGGTCGGCTCGATGCCGTAGTTAAGCAGGAATAATTCGAGCATATTTATTATATCGTTCGTGGTTGAGCCGCCGAGAACGGCGATTTTTTTCTTTATACGCACACTGCCGTCTGACAGGAGCTGTCTTTTTATAGAGCGTTTCTTTTTCAGCAGATAACCGCTGTCGAAGGGGTATTCAAGTTCTTTCATAGGTGTGTCCTTATTTCAAGCAATTAAATCATATTATCAATTATCTCATTGAAGTGCTTTTTATATCCCTATCCCCCTGACCCCCTTTCCCCCGTGAAAGGCTGTGTATGCTTGGTTGGCTTTGCGTCCTTGCAAAGCCCTTGGGCATACACGCCCGGCATCCGTGCCGGGGATAAGTGGGGGCTGACGCCCCTGCGACCCTTTCCGGCTTCACAGAAGCCGGGATTACAATCGTTGAAATAGTGAATATAAAAACACTTTTTAAATGTTTCTTATATATGAGAAGTAGTCGCAGTTGCCGCCTGCAACGGTATAGGCGCAGTTTGCAAACAGCAGATCGGTCGCATCGACCTGCTTGCAGAATTTTATTGCGTTTACCTCGCAGTAGCGCAGGTCAAGCACATAGATATTATCAAAGCTCTCAGTGAAGAACGGGATAAGCCCGTTACCGTAGCTTTCCTTGATAACGACCAGATTTCTGCCTGTCTTTGCGTTGGTCTTTATATGGGCGATGAGATCGTCACTGCCTAAAAACGACAGGTAGTAATAGCTTGCGTTGTCGCAAAGGAAAAGGCTGCTGTCATAGCCGTTGCTGTAATAACGGTCGTAATATGTGGTTTTCAGCTTATCCTCATTCGGAGAATAGTAGACCGCATAGGTTTCGGGATCGTTATTAAGATGCTCATCGGACGAATAGTAATACATCGAGCCGACATAGCCGCCGCAGGTTTCCTTGCGGTAATTCTTTATATCCGGCACTTTTACACCTGCCGTTTTGCAGAACACCTGTGCGGCATAATATGCGCCGAGCGGCATCCAGTGGTGGTCCGTCCTTGAGTATATCTCCTCTGAGGTGTGCTTTGACAGGGTATCATACACGCTGACGTTTGTAACGCCCGTGCTTTTAAGTCCGCTTTCGATATAATCTATCTTATCCTTCTGAAGCTCGGTGTAGCCCTTGTATTCGGTCGGATTGTAGAAATCGACAGAGGTCGGTATTACCATAGAATATACCGTCACTTCGGGAAGCGCCGACTGGAATGCCTTTACATCGGTCATATATTGGTCGCAGTAGCCGTATGTACCGCCGTAGAACATAATTCCACGGTAGTGATTATCCATACCTGCGACTAATATGCCGTTGTCGCCTATCGCCCTGTAGCTGTTTATATCGGTCTTACTTGCGGGAGCGGAGCTTTCTTCGGCAGAAGTGCCGTCTGTTTCGGGAGCGGAGGTTTCTTCGGCGGAAGTATCCGGCGGTAACGTTTCGGGAGCGGAGGTATCGGGCGGTTCGGTTTCTTCGCTTTCGGTGTCCGAAGGAGCTTCCGATGATACGGGGTCAGGTGGTAGGGTGTATGCCGATGTGTCCTTGCCGCTTGCGTTGCTGTTGGGGAAAACCTCCGAGCATCCGCAGGCGAGCGATAATGTCAATATAAGCGCTGTTATCTTCGGGAGCTTTTTCATACTGCTCCTCCTTTCAGAAAACCTGTCAGCGATTTACTTTGAAAGCAGGTTGTTCTTTATACCCTCTGCATTTTCACCGACAGCGGAGAATGTACACATTGTGAACAGAACGTCGGTAATGCCGTTATCCTTTATAAAGTCGGGTGCGTAAAGGTCAAAGTAGCGGATGTCGCAAACGTAGATTTCCTCAAAGGAATCTATAAAGAAGGGAACTTCGGCATTGCCGTAGCTGTCCTTGAAGATGCAGAGCTTTCTGCCGTTCTTGTTTGCGGTTTCTATCTTTACTATCTTCTGATCGCCGCCCATAAAGGTCGAATATGCGCCGCTTGCGGGCTGATCTACAAATATGCTGTGAAACTGTGTGAGCTGCTCGTCAGCCTTGAAGTCGGTGGTATAATAAGTGGCGGTGTAATCTGTAGAGGGGATATAGTAGGTGAAGGTATCGGGGTCGTTCTTGATACGCTCGTTATACTCGGTAAATGCGTACATTGTTCCGACAAAGCCTTCTATCGTTTCCGTCTTGTAGGTTGAAAGCTCTTTTACGGGTACCTGTGCCATTTCACAGAAAGCCTTTGCCGCATAATATGCGCCGAGGGGTTCCCAGTGGTGATCGGTACGGGTATAGATGTACTCGTTTGTGTGTGCCTCAAGTGCGGCGTATCCGTCAACGTTTATTACGTTCACCAACTTGTTTGCAATGCTGTTTATCGAATCCCTGTGGCTTGCGTTGTATTGTTCGTAGCCATCGGGAAGGTAGTATGCGCCTGCTGTAGGCACTACCATATTGAATACGTTTACCGATGAGCCTACCTTTTCCTTGAACTCGTTAAGGTATGACGCATAGTTTGCACCGTCGCCGCCGCCGTAAAGGGAGATGCCCCATGTATGACCGTCTATGTCAACGACAAGCTGGCCGTTTGTCTGAACGCCGTCAACGCCGACAGGCTTCTTATTTTCGGACGATGATTCATCGGAAGAAACGGTGCTTTCTGAAGATGCGGATGAATTATCGCTTGCTGTGTCGCTTTTTGTATTATCCTTGCTTTCTGCAGCGGAGCTTTCCGCTGCACTGCTTTCGTTTTTGCTGTCCGTAGCGGAGCTTGTATTCTGTGATGAGCAGGCGGAAGCCGACGTCAGAATTGACGCACAGGCAAGTATTGCCGCTGTTAACTTGATATTGAGCTTCATAGTATGTCCTTTCTTTATGCGGGGTAAATATATCGCCGAATATATTATACCAACTTATTCTCTGTAGTTAGGACTTTAATCATTCCGATATAAAGCAGATTGCTATAAATAAACAACTTAGCAATCTTTCGGATTTCTTTATTCTTTTCACGGGAGGGGCAAGTTAGGCAAGGATGCCTAACGTATGTACCAAAAGTTTTGCAGGGATGCAAAACCGTAAAGTACATACAACCCCTCCCCTACAAAAAATACATAATGATATCACATAAATCAACGATGAAATTTCTGACTTTTTGCTACCCGTAAATGTAAATTCTTGTCCTATTGTAGTATATCACACTATCGTGTCAAGTTCAAGGATTTTCACTTAAGTTTCAGCCGGCGAAACGTTATATTTACTGTAAATGTCACGGGTTATGACTATTCCGCCGGGGAGGGCATATTCGCTCTGCATATAGTCGTAATAATCGCCGGGGGTGATTATGCCTGCGGTCTTTACTATATCGGTTCCTGCTTTGCTTAGTATATAATCGGCAAGGAAAACGCAGTTTGTACTCATAACGAAATAGGTCTTGAATCTGCCGCTTTTGAACTTATAGAAATGTGCGTGTGTGCCGTTCCACAGCGAACTGCAATAATCGTCAAAATCCGCAATATCGGCGATGGGGCTGTTTTCGGTTGCAAGCTGATAGGGCGGTTTCCAGCGTGTGATGTTTCGTTCGAGCTTTGCTATGCCTTTTCTGACTTTTGCAAGCTGTTTTTCCGACAGCTTTATGCCGAAATCGAACACCATCTGCAAATCGTGATAGACGCAGAAATTTATATACTTGTCAAAATCCGCTTTGAAAAGCACACCGTCACCGATGCCTCCGAAAAGCCTTTCCGACGCTTTATCGTAATTTCCGTAGGATATTACAGTACCGTTCAGCACAATGTCGCAATGTCCTATAGAGCCTACTCCGTCGGCGCTGACGTGGATAAGAACGTGTATATCGGGGGTGCCGGCGCTTTTTTCGTAACGCTCCTCGTTTTGCAGTTTTTCAATATCTATCTCACGGGAATCAAGCCGCTCGGTATAGCTGCGCAAGGTTTTCAGCGGTATGAACGTGGTTATGACCTGCGGAAGCGAAAAGCGTATCCTGCGGCGGATGATGCCTTTGGCTTTATTCGGAGCGGCCTCACGGATAAACAGCCTCAGCTCGCCTGCACCGTAAATTATGCAATATAGTCCGATGACAACAAGCATACCTTGACTTCCCATAAGAGTGCCGAAAAGCATAATAATGCCGAAAACGCTGAAGAATATTCCGGAAAAAAAGTCATAGAACGCATCGGGAACGGCATTTTTAAGGGCTGTGCCGAAGTCGATGAATTTCACAAGGGCATTAAGAAAAACGTAAAGCGAGAATATAAACGACAGAAGCGCAAGAGTAGCGGCGGGGAAGAAAACGGATATTAGTCCTATTATAATGTTTCCGACACCGCTGAACACGGGCAGCCGCTGATGTCTTGCGTAGGCACGGATAAGGCGGTGGATACCGTTTGCGACGATAAAGATACCGCCCAGCCTTGCGGCAGGCTCTACCACTATTTTTCCGTTTACAAGTACAAGTATACCGACAGTGATAAGCCCTGCACCGTACAGGAGCAACCACGTTATATTGAAGTTCTTTTTTATATTCGGCTTTACGGTCATAATATGCTTTTACTCCTTGAAATAAGGCAATAATCGGGGTTTTGTATTGACAAATGCAACACAAAATGATACAATAACTATCGCAACTTTACTGTGCGGTCACGGGGTGAAAACCGTGAGGAAAGTCCGAGCATCACAGAGCAGGGTAGCTGTTAACGGCAGCCGGAGGCGACTCCAGGGCGAGTGCAACAGAAATATACCGCATTGTTTTACAGTGTAAGGGTGGAAAGGCGAGGTAAGAGCTCACCACGGGGCAGGCGACTGTTCCTGTCTGTAAACCCTATCCGATGCAACACCGATTGGTTTCGGGGGTAAACCGTCTGCTCGGCGGTCCCGATTTAAGGTGGCTTGAGGTCTGCGGCGACGCAGGGCGTAGATAGATGATCGCACACGACAAAACTCGGCTTACAGGTAAAGTTGCTATATGGATATTGTGCCGGCTCGAAAGGGTCGGCTTTTTGTTTTTATAAAGCCGCTCGGTTATCGGGCGGCTTTGCTTGTGAAAACAAATTTTATACTGATTGAAAATAAACTGTGACAGAAAAAAGTTTTAGGACAGTAGTGCTATAAACTTCAATCCCCATCATAGTTGGCTCGGCTTGACCGAGTAGCAGAACCTCACACTTTTTCGAGGCGGGCATGGATGCCCGAAGTTGAACGCCCAAAGTTTTGCAAGGATGCGAAACCAACAAAGCGTTCATTAAAAGGCAAGGGTGGTAGTGCGGAGCGAGGGATGGTTGTACTTTTGCAATGATTGTAAGAGTGACAGCATTCGGTGCAACGGGAGGGGCAAGCAAGGCAAGGATGCCTTAAGCGTGTGTGCCCAAGGGCTTTAAGCACGGATGCTTAAAGTCAGCCACACTTAGTCGCTGCAGGACGCAGCGACACTGATGGCTGACGAGGCAAGGACGCAAAGCCAACTAAGCACACACAGACGCTCGCCCTACGAAAAGTGGGTGGGATAGTGCGGAAAATCTCATTGATGGTGCGGATGGGGAGCAATCCCCACCGTCACGGCTCGGAATAGTTTCAGAATCATAAAGGTAGGACTATCTGAATACTGTACAGCAGGCCAAAAAATTATATCAGCCGTGCCACCTCCCCTTTTTCGAGGGGAGGCAAGGGTGGTGGCGATTTTCGAGGGATAGTGCGGGTTTGGGAGGGTTGGTGAGGGGCGAAGGGATGTGGGGATAGCGGATTTTTGTGTATGGTGAATTTGTAAAGTGGGATAGTGCAAAAGTGAAAGAAACGACAAAAATCCCCCGCAGTTTCTGCGGGGGATAAATTGCTTATTTATTGCTTAAAGCCGAAATTACTTTCTCTTCTTAGCAACGATAACAGCGCCTGTAGCGAGAACTGCGATGCCTGCTACTACTGCAACGCTCTCAACACCTGTGTTTGTGTTGGGCTTTGTAGAATCGCCTGTTGTGGGAGCTGTTGTATCAGCAGGAGCTGTTGTGTCAGCGGGAGTTGAAGCGCCGCCGATTGTGGGAACACCCTTTTCATCAAATGAAACGAGAACGTTACCGCTTGCATCCTTAACGTCAAGCTTTGTAACTGTTACTGCTGCGATACCGCTGCCCCATTCCTGAAGACCAACCTGCATGCAACCCATATCTTCGATAGAAGAAGCGTCGCCTGCTGTGATGGGGTTAACGAGAATGTCGTTTGTGACAGCGTATGTGTAATCACCGACTTTTTCTACCTTACCGGGCTTTGTATCATCGTATGTAGAGCCTTCGCCTACAGGACCGAGTAACTCTTCATCAAGAACGCCCCAGAATTCGCAGCTGGGCCAGTTATACTTATCGAAGAGTGCTGCCTTTGCAGGGTCTTCATCGTTCTGAACGCCGAGCTTTTCACCGTTGCATGAGAATACAACAGAACCGCCGATTGTACCATCCCACAGTTCCTTATCTTCTTCATTTACCTGGAAAGTAAATGTAAGAGCAGCGATCTTTGAGTAGTCGATGTCGAGCTTTGTTTCGGGCTTGCCCTCAGCTTCATTGCCCTTGTTGTAGAGCTGGAGAAGCCACATGCCTGTGCCTGTGCTTAATGTTGATTCTGTACCTTCAACCTTTGTGAGGCAAGCAGCGCTTGCTGCTACGGCTAATGTGCTTGCTGCAAGAGCAGTAGCTACAACGCCTGCCATGATTTTTCTTAACTTCATTGGAAAAATCCTCCTATAAAACTTATTTTCGTTTTGTTACATACTTATGTAACTTTACACAATTATTGTAACATTTCATTTTTTTAATGTCAATGTGCATTATGCCTAAAATATATGTGAAAATTTATTGAAACTCACGGCATTACACAGCAATAAGGCTATAATTTAAGTAAATTTAAGATTAACGGTGAATTATGTTATGTTTTTGTGATTAAGAGGGTGGGTGGAACGGTGCTGTAATATACCTCTTTATACAACGGAATTGTTTGGGGGATTGTCCGGGGATTGCTTGAGGATTGTTTTGCAAAAATGAAAAATGCTTAAAATTTTACTTAAAAGGATTGAGAAAAGCCGTGAAATATGTTATATTAATTGTATATGGGAACTGGCCGTATCCCGAAAAATTAAAAGGACGGAAAAAATTATGTCTATCGTATTTGACGAAAACAAGCGTGTATTCAAGCTCGACACGGAAAAATCGAGCTACGCATTTCATATCACCGACAGCAGAAACCTGCTCCACTTGTACTACGGCGGCTATATTCCGGAAACGGATATAACTCATATGCTCCGCATACCGAATGACGAGCCGTTTGTGCCTGCGGTACACGACGCTATGGGACCTCACAGCTTTGACTGTGCGCCCATCGAATTTCCGACATCGGGCGTTGCGGATTTCAGAGAACCGGCAATGCAGGTAATGGATATAAACGGTATGTCCGCCTGTGAATGCTACTACAAGGATTACAGAATTTCAAACGGCAAGCCAAAATTAAAGGGGCTTCCCGCTACATATGCCGCAGATGATGAGGCGCAGACGCTTGAGGTGTTCTGCTACGATCCGCACAGCGGTCTTGATATTACGCTTATGTACAGCGTATTCCCGAAATTTGACGTTATTACAAGAAGCGTAAAGGTCGAAAACAACGGTCTAGCCGCTATCGACCTGCGCCGTATCATATCAATGAGCCTTGATCTTGACAGAATGGACTACGATATGATAACACTGCACGGAACATGGGCAAGAGAACGCCATGTACAGCGTTTTCCTATACGTTTCGGCAAGCAGTCTATTGATTCCAACAGAGGTGCTACAAGCCACGCTCACAACAACTTCTTTGCGCTGTGCGACCACACCGCAACAGAGGACTTCGGTGAAGCATACGGCTTTGCTCTGGTGTATTCGGGTTCGTTCCTCGGAATGGTAGAGGTAGGTCAGTACGAAAAGACAAGGGCGCTTCTCGGTATAAATCCGTATGACTTCTCGTGGCACTTAGAGCCGGGAGAGGATTTTCAGGCACCGGAGGTCATCATGACCTATTCCGGCGAGGGCTTAGGTCAGATGTCGAGAAACTTCCACGATGTAATGAGGAACAACCTTATCAGAGGAAAGTGGAAGAATATGCGCCGTCCTATACTTATTAATAACTGGGAAGCGACATATTTCAACTTTGACACGGACAAGCTCCTTGATATAGCAAGAGAGGCTAAGAAAGCCGGAATCGAGATGCTCGTCATGGACGACGGCTGGTTCGGTCACAGAAACGATGATAAATCTTCCCTGGGCGACTGGTTTGTGAACGAGGACAAGATAAAGGGCGGTCTTAAGCACCTTGTAGACGAGGTAAACAGGATAGGTCTTAAGTTCGGTATATGGTTCGAGCCTGAGATGATAAGCCCTGACAGCAAGCTGTATGCGGAGCATCAGGACTGGTGCATACACATTCCCGGCAGACACCGCACAACTGTAAGAAGTCAGCTTGTACTTGATTTTTCAAGAAAAGAAGTGCGTGACTATATCTATGAGCAGATGAAGGCTATCCTTTCAAGCGCAAACATAGAATATGTAAAGTGGGATATGAACAGACAGCTCAGCGAGGTCGGCAACGAGGTATTACCTCCCGAAAGACAGCGTGAGATATGGCACAGATACGTCCTCGGCGTATATGAAATGCAGGAAAGACTGCTGACAGACTTCCCTGACCTGCTCCTTGAGAACTGTGCAGGCGGCGGCTCACGCTTTGACGCAGGTATGCTCTACTACTCTCCTCAGATATGGACAAGCGATGATACCGACGCTATAGAAAGGCTCAAGATACAGTACGGCACTTCTATGTGCTATCCCTGCTCCTGCTTCGGCGCTCACGTTTCGGACAGCCCGAACCACTGTGTAGGCAGGATCACTCCGTTTGAAACGAGAGGACACGTTGCGATGTCGGGTACGTTCGGCTATGAGCTTGACGTTACGAAGATCTCGGACGATGACAAGTATGCGATAAAGGAACAGATAGAAGAATTCAACAAGTACAATCCGCTTGTGAGAACGGGCGATTATTACAGAATCGGAGATCCGTTCGCAAACGACCGCTTTGACGCATGGCAGTTTGTCGCAAAGGACAAGAGCGAAACGCTCCTCGAATATGTACAGGTTCTCAAGGAGCCGAGCGTGTTCCTGCACAGAGTAAAGCTGAAGGGTCTTGAAAAGGGCTGTTATTACCGGCACGAGCAGACGGGAAGGGTTTATTCGGCAGAGCTTCTGATGAACAGCGGATTTGACATTCCGTCGTTGTGGGGGGATTTCAGGTCGTTTATTGCACATTTTGTAAGGGTGAAGTGAGATATGCAGGGTGTTTTCCCTGCTGTAAAGGTGAAATATTATGAAAAAACTCGGTGTTATACGGCTATTTATCTGCCTTGCGGCGATAATAACAGAGCTTTTGCCGCTCGGCGCAGTGCTTAAGTACGGATTGATGTCCGACAACGGTCATTTGATTTTCAGGTTTGAAAATTACTCGTATTTCGATGTCACGCCGTTCGGATACGCAATGTTCCACTATATGATATGCGCTGTGACAACTACTATTACGGCTATGCTTTCTCTGCTGTGGATATTCTTCGGGAAGAAACGGCAGACGCCGATCACGGTGCTTTCCGCCATTGCTCTTGCGATGTCGGCTGTACCGTATATTATAATGACGTTCAACGTTTTTACCGTGATAATATCCGCATTGCTTGCGGCGGTGCTGGTAATATCGGTTGTAATGCAGATAAAGCACGAATAGAAAGGACTTATGTTATGGCACGTTCATCCAACCAGAAGCAGAAAATTCTTTATATCGAAAAAATGTTCCGTGAGGAATCGGACGAGCTTCACGCTCTGACGGTTGCCGGAATACAGGAAAAGCTGGAAAGGCTCGGCATAACGGCTGAACGCAAGGCGCTCTACTCCGACATTGAAACGCTCCGTGACATTCTCGGAATGGATATATGCTCGGATAAGAACGGAACGTATTATCTTGCCTCCCGTGATTTTGAGTTTGAGGAATTACAGCTGCTTGCGGACGCTGTAGCCTGCTCGAAATTCATTTCAGAAGAAAAATCAAGGGCGCTTATCGGCAAGATCGCCCACCTTACAAGCAACTTCCGTGCAAATGAGCTTCAGCGGAGCGTTATTGTCGCAAACCGTGTAAAGACCGTAAACAAGAAGATATACTACAGCATAAACAAGATACACGAAGCCATTGAAAACGGCAGAAAGATAACCTTCCACTACTTCAACTACGATATAAAAAAGAGAAAGATCTTCAGAAATGCGGACGGACGTTATACTATGTCGCCGTATCATCTTGCGTGGGAGGATGAAAACTACTACTGCATAGGCTTTTACGAAAAATACAACTCGGTTTCAAACTTCAGGGTTGACCGTATGGAAGACGTTGAGGTGTCAGACGAGCCTGCGATAATCTCGGAGGACTTCAACCTTGCGGAATATACACGGAAAATATTCGGTATGTTCGCAGGCAAGGAAACGATAAGAATAAAGCTGAGATTCGACAACTCGCTCACAAGCGTTGTTATGGATAAATTCGGGTCGGATATAACCATGCACAAGCTGGACGAGAATAACTTCTATATATCAAAGGATATAAACGTAAGCCCGACCTTTTACGGCTGGCTGTTCCAGCTGGGTGTAAAGGCGGAAATAATTGAGCCGTTGTCGGCAAGAAACGACTTTGTCGCTTTTATCGACAGCCTCAGAGATATGTATTGATCCGAAAGGCTGTGGTAACATTGTCAGCGACAATCAAAGCGTTTTTTAAAAAGCTGCCGAAATGGCTGTATTATGCCGTTCCTGCGTTCCTGCTGTCGCTTGCTCTCACACTGCTTGCGAAGAACACAGCAGACTTTGCGCAGTGGTACAGCACAACGATATACCCGTTTTTTGTGGGTACTGTAGGACGAATCTCGTCCGTACTGCCCTTTTCGCTGTGCGAGATACTGCTTTATGCGGTTATCATACTTGCCGCTATCGGCGTTGTCTTTACCGTGATACGCTTTGTAAAGGGCAAGGGCAAGCGGAAAAAGCTGTTGATGAGGGTGCTTGCGGTCGTGGTATGCTTTGCGGTAAGCGTGTTTATGGTGTTTACGCTTTTCTGCGGAATAAACTATAACCGTTTTACATTTTCCGAGGTGAGCGGATTTACCGTTGAAACATATACGGCTCAGGAGCTTGCGGATCTTTGCGTGTATATTCTGAAGAACGCAAACGACGCTGCCGGAAAAATAGAAACGGACGAAACGCTGACGGTATCGCTTGACGATAAAATCGATCTCGATGAAGAATGTAAAAAGGCAATGAACCGACTCGGCGAAAGGTATGACAGCCTGTCGGGGTTTTATCCGGACGCAAAGGCTGTAATTGCGTCAGAGGGTATGTCTTATATGAAAATACTCGGTATGTATGCGCCGTTTACAATAGAAGCTAATTATAACGCAAATGCGCCGGACTTTGCGAAACCGTTCACGGTGTGTCATGAGCTGTCGCACCTGAAGGGCTTTATGCGTGAGGATGAGGCGAACTTCATCGCTTATCTCGCCTGCACAGGCTCGGATAACGTGTATCTTCAATATGCGGGGTGGGTATATGCTCTTATCTATGCCGCAAATGCGCTTTATTCGGCGGCAGGGGCGGAAATATACAGCGAGCTTATGAGCTATGCGGACAACAGAATAAAGGCAGAGCTTAAAGCAAACAGCAAATACTGGAAGAAATACGAAACGCCGGTCGCTGCTGTCGCCACAACGGTGAACGATACCTATCTTAAGTCGCAGGGGCAGACGGACGGCAAGAAGTCTTACGGCAGATTCGTGGATCTGATGATAAGCTACGAAAAAATGCAGGCAAGTGAATAAAACGCTGTACAGCGTTACAGACTGTCGAAAAACCTCTTCCGTTGATAAAAAAGGGGTCGCAGGGGCGGAGCCCCCGACAGGGACTAGGGGCGGTAGCCCCAGTAAAA
>OJAL01001271.1_pt1 | contig 14407 bp, 13 predicted proteins | sample 1589301 | NCBI WGS metagenome assembly OJAL01 (sample SAMN03283261) | human gut metagenome | biome: human-associated habitat; material: feces | host: Homo sapiens | place: USA | collected 2013
CGACTATCTGTTCATTCCAGCGACGGTGTTTGATAATGCGGTGTTATTGGAAACAGATACAGGCTATGTTGATATGTTAAATAACCTGCCCGACGGACTGCGAGAGGCGTGGCGTGACGGCAGTTGGGACTTGCTTGAGGGACGGTATTTCAACGAATTTGATAGGTCAATACACATTGTTAAACCGTTTCAAATTCCTAAACATTGGCGTAAATATCGTGGTATGGACTACGGTTTGGATTGTTTGGCGTGTGTATGGGTGGCTATTGACGAACACGGTAACTACTATGTTTACCGCGAGTACGCTGAAAGCAATAAGGTTATTTCAGTCGGTGCAGGGGAAATAGTCAATCTGACGCCGACTGACGAACGAATAGAATACACCGCCGCCCCACCTGATATGTGGGGACGAACACAAGAAAGCGGTAAGACAAAGGCGGATTTGTTCCGTGAGGGCGGTTTACCACTGTTGAAAAGTTCAAATAACCGTGAGGCAGGTTGGTTGGCGGTCAAAGATTTATTACAGGTCAAGAACGGCAGTAGCCGATTGATGATATTCGATAACTGCATTGAATTAATCGACTGTTTAACATCACTGCAACGTGATACCAAACACCCGACGGACTGTGCGACAGAGCCACACGATATAACACATTTACCTGACGCGTTGCGATATTTCGTGTTGCAATTCACATCACCGTCAAAGCCACCAAAAGAGGAAAAGACAGCGGTACAAAAGTACAGAGAGAAAGCATTAAAAGGCAGATTAGAAAAAAGGAGGAGCTATTTCTAATTATGAAAATCAAGAGAATAAAGAGAAAATGTGAAGTCAGAGGGTGTAAGAATACCGATACATATTCACTGACAAACACAAATGAATTCGGTAACAGCGTCATAATTTGCGAGGAATGTTTGAAAAAAGCGGTTAAAGCTGTTGCAGAATACGACCCGTCAGCAGAGAAAAAGACGGTATCAGTACCACCGCCACTACTATTTTTCCACGGTGGAATAGAGAAAACAGCTAAAAACGTGGAAGAAACAGCGGAAAAAAAGCCTATTCCATATACAAAAGAGTATTTGGACAGCGTTAAATACAACGATTTGAAAAAAATCGCAAAGGAAATGGGTATCAACGCAAACGCTGGCAAAGAAACATTAATTGAGAGTATTTTGCAAGTTAGTTAAGGGGGAGTGGCTATGAATGTAACAGGGTTTCTGCTATGCGTTATAGCGATTCAGACACTAACCATAGTAGGAATGACAATAGTGCAACATATCGAACGCAAAGACCTGTATAACAGGTTGATGTGCAGAAATATGACTGAATACAACAACATCAAAGCCGATGAGCCAAAGCAACCTATCAGCAGGCATAAAGCCGTTTTGAATAGGTGGCGCAAGAACGACGCAAAGGTGGGTGATGAATAATGAATTTAAGATATTCACCTGTATTGCAGGGCATAAAGGCGGGTGTTAAGAGTATGTTTTCGCCGCCTAACAGTGAAAGTGCAGATGATGAAGAAGTTGACAGAGTAATTGACACCGACGACGACGGAAATCAGCTGTACAAAGAAGATATTATCGCAAATATTCACGAAGAATTAGAGAAACGCCGTTCAGCACGTTCGGCATTGGAAACACAATGGCATCTAAATGCTAATTTTTTAGTCGGTAATCAGTATTGCGATTTTAATCCGTATAGTCGCGAAATAGAGCAGTTGGAACCTGTATACGATTGGTTGGAACGTGAAACGTTTAATCAGATTGCACCGTTAATAGATACACGAATTGCCAATCTGAAAAAGATTAACTATCGAATGAAAGTAAATCCACGAACGAACGAGTTAGAGGACTACGCAAAGGCTGAAACATCAACTACGATATTGCAGTATTTGCAGACTTCAAGCGATTTTGACACCAAGAAAAATACCGCAATACAGTGGAATGAATTGTGTGGTAATTGCTTTTGGTTATCGTGGTGGGATAAGGACAAGGGTGAGAAATACGCCACCGAAAAAGTCGTTACGGTTGATGATGAAGGCAATGAACAAAAGTTTGAACAAGCGTTTTACCAAGGTGATTTGGAGTACGGACTGATAACGCCGTACGAAGTGTTTCCTGAAAGCATTTTCAAAGAAGGTGTAGAGGCGCAACGTTCAATTATTTTGGAGCAGGTAAAGACCAAAGAGGAAATATACGACCTATACGGTATCAAAGTTGAGGGTACAACGGTTGAAACATTTGAACTAACACCTGTTGTTGCCGGAGGCGGTTTCGGTTACGAGAATACCGTCACAACATTAGGTACACGTTCGGTAGATAACGCCGCAAAAGTGATTACGTATTTTGAACGTCCGACAAAACATAGACCGGACGGAAGAATGATAATCATTGTCGGTGACGAACATTTGGTTTACTACGGTCCGCTACCGTATTCACGCATACCATTAACACAAATGATGTGTCGCGAATCGGCAGGACAGTTTTTTGGAAAATCAATAATTGAAGATTTGATACCACGTCAAAGGGCGTATAACGGCTGTCTGAACCGAATACACGAATACATCAAACGCATTGCAATACAGGGTTTCTACACCGAGGAAGGCAGTATCGACATCGAAGAATTTGAACAAAACGGTGCGGCACCGGGTGCAATGTTGGTATACAGACAGGGAACAAAACCGCCGACACCTATTCCGAATGGCAATTTGCCATCAGAGATTATGACAGAACGATACAACTTAAAAAGTGATATGGAATATGTGGCAGGTGTATCACAGCTGATGATGAACGGTGCAACGCCTGCAGGCGTAACGTCGGGTACGGCTATACAGAACCTTGTTGACATAGACAATACACGTCTATCGCTGACAGGCGACCATATCCGAAACAGTATCAAAAATTTGGCGGTAATGTGGCTTGAAATCTATAAAAAATACGCTAATACGCGACGCGTGCTGAATTGCACAGGTAAAAATCGTATCGGTAATGCAATCATATGGAATAGCGACGATATTAACAGCTATGACGTTGAATACGTCACTGAAAACGAACTACTGATGTCGGAAGAAGTGCAAAAGGAACGTTTCTTCGACGCGTACAAAATGGGGCTGTTTACCGACGCAAACGGTCAGATACCTGAACGTGTAAAACAGAGGGCACTGGAGTTTATGAAAGTAGGCAATTACACCGAAATAATGAACATCAATGCACTGCAAATACAGGCGGCACAACGTGAAAACGTATTTTTTGAGCAGGGTGCAGTGCCGAGAGTATCAGAGTTTGACGACCACGATATACACATAGACGAACACCTGCGGTATATCTTGCAGTTGGATTTTCAGCTGTTAAAACTGAAAAAGCCTGAGTATGCAAAAGCATTAGAGGACCATATCAGACTACATAAACAGGCGCAGACACAAGACCAACAGCAGAATGTAATTGCTATGTTGGCACAACAACAAGGACAAAGATAGGAGGATATACATAATGGATAATTTCTACGACGCAAGACGAGCGACCGAAGATATGTTCGACGGTCAAACGGTGTTAGGGGAAGATAGTACCCCTCAAGACACCTCACAAGATACCCCTCAAGAACAGCAAGAGGGACAAGTACAAGAGGAACAACCGCAAGAACAGGTACAAGAACAACCGCCGCAAGAGAATAATGCAGTTGATGAGGCGGCAAATGTAGCACAGGCGGCGGCACAAGCGGCGGCACAACGTGAACAAGATTATCAACGCATAATGGAAGAAAATGAACAGCTAAGACAGACAAATAACGAATTGCAACAGACTATAACGCAGCAATCACAGCAACGTGAGCAAGCGGTTATAGAGGACGCAATGCAAATGCCTATGTTGGACGTTAATCGTTTAGCATTTGAGGACGATGCAACTGTTCAGAAAATGCAACAGGACTATGCAAATGCAATGCAAAAATACGTCACACAGCAAGTGCTAAAAGACGTTGAACCTGCCTTGCAATACGCAAAGGACGGTATGCGTGAGAAGGAAAAAAGGGAAATGCTTGAGGCGTTCAACGGTGTTGATGAACTGAAAGGTATTAACGATATGTTGCCACAGCTGGACTACATCATTGAACATAACAAGTGGTTAGACAACGACGATATACCTATGGACGAAAAGTATTTGACGGCGTATATGATTGCAAACGGCGTAAATTCCGCGAATACACCGCCACCGTCAGACCCAACAGCAGAAGAATTAATGAAATACTACGACAGCAATCCCGAATTTCAACAAATGATTGAAAAAAAGAGATTGGACGACATTAAACAAAGTCAGCAAGTGCCTGCAATGTCAGCGTCAAACGGCGCTGTAAACGCGGCATTAACAATAAAAGAAAAACCAACAACTTGGGACGACGCTTCCCAAAGAACAAGAGATATGTTCAGAGGGAAATAACGTACCCACATTACAAAAGAGGGAGAATTTTTAAATGGGAAGAGAACAAAACTTAAAAACTATCGAGGAGGCTCTAAAATCTAATTATTTGCCGGTATGGAATAACCTGCTCGGCATTGAACCTTCACCGTTGCTATCAAAAATCAAGAAAAAGCCATTGGTAGCAAATGAGATTGTTGCGTCAGCTCCAATCGGTCTATCGGGTGGTTTTGGCTACGGCGAAGAAGGACTTGCGACACCTGAAGCAGGTAACGTTATGTTCAAGCGTTTCAGAACATACGCAAAAGATATGTACTCAAACGTTGAATTGTCAATCAAAGCTGTACAGCTTACAGGCAAGAACGGCTCTATGGCAAATGCACTTGACACAGAAGTTAAGGGGGCGTACGAAACAGCCAAATGGAACGTCGGACGTTCGCTATTTGGTAACGGTACAGGTGTATTGACAAAGGTTGTTAAACAGACAACACCAACAAAAAATGTTGAAGTAACTGACATCAAGTATGTCAAGGAAGGTCTAATTGTAGATTTTTATCCGACTGCGGCTACAACACCAAACGACGCGGTTGCTAAAAAACTACGAATTGTAGCAATTAACCGCACAAAGAACAGTAACGGCAACTATGAGATTATCCTTGACAAAGCACCTACAACAGCACTTGTTGACGGCTTTATGACGGTGCAGAACTCATTTAATCGTGAAATCACAGGTCTTGGTGCTATTTTTGATGATGAAGTTCCGACAATTTACGGCGTAAGCAAGGCGGACAATCCGATTGTCAAGCCTATTGTTATTGACGCAAATGATAATGTTGAGGACAGCACTATCACAAAGGCTCTAAGACGTGCCGAAAAGGACAAGAACTCAAAGGTTGATATGTTGTTGTGTGGTGACGAAGCGTACGACCACTACACAGAATATCTAAGAGTAAACAATATCAGAGTTGAACAGAACACACTACAGGGTGGTTTCAAATCAATTCAGTTTGCTTTCGGCAACAGACAGGTTGATGTTGTCAACGAAATGTTCGTACCGGATGATGAAATTTGGGGTGTTGATACATCGGCACTTGAATTACATACACAGGAATGGAAGTTTGCTGACCTACAAGGCGGTGGTATTTTCAACCTAAAGGAAAATTCATCAGTTTACAGAGCGTTGCTTGCAAACTACGGTGACCTTATCTGCTCAAATCCGGGCGGTCTAATCAGAATTTACAACTGTATTTAATTCTAACGGCAAGGTGATCATATGTTGCCTTGCCGTTATTTTTGCCGTTATTTTAGGTACTTGCTGAAATATTTTTTTCTGAAATGCGGTGATAAATTGGAACAAGCAGAAGTAACACTTAAAGAAATATATGAAAAGGTAAGTCTGAAAGTGCCTTTGGAACAGCGACGGTTCTTTAATTTCTTTAACGACACCGTTGCAGAACTTGAAGCATTATATCCCGACTTACTATTCAAAGAAGGTGTGCATTTTACACCGGTACACGATTTATCGGACGAAAACGTCGTATTACCGCTTTATACTCCGGCAATCGTGGACAATATCTTATACCTTTGCGGTTACGACCAACAAGGTATATTCAAACAAGAATTTACACGAAAATCAAGAAATGCCTATGTGCATTATTGGAAAAATCACGCACATAACAGACGTGTACGACGAATGAGGTGGTAGAGAAGTGTTTGACAGTGGAATATCTGCAAAAGCGTTAATAGCAGAATTACAGAGTGAAGTGGACGTCGCACTTCCTATCACAAATTCGACGTATGTAACGTGGCTGAACAGCCTGCAATGGCTGTTATACAGTGCGATTATAAAAGAACAGAACGACTTGATAATTACCGAACCGCAAGAGGATGTTATACAACTTGCAAACCTTGATGTTTCGGATAATGAAGCACCGATACGGTTTGAAGATATATATGCGGTGTATGCAGATACAACACAATTAATAAAGACGAGTATAACGAGCGGTTTCGTATTTCCCGATTGTTTTTATAAAAAAGGTGATAATTTAGCTGTTAAAATGCAAAAAACACCTAATTTTATTAAATTAATCTATCATATCAAGCCTAAATTGATAAAAGTAAATGAAAATGACGAAATACAAGACGGTAACGTGATGATACCGATAGAATTTATCGAATTGGTAAAGTCAAAGTTGAGAGGCGAGGCGTATTCGCTTGAAAATGAGTACGGTTCTGCGTCAAATTGGCTCAACAATTACAATATTTTACTTGAAAATTTCAAACAATGGCTATCTGATAAAGCTCAACAATTCGGACAGTAAAGGAGAGGTTATATGGCAAAGAAACAAAACGAATTACAATTCGGACAAGTACCATTACCACAGGCACTAAAGCAATATAGCCTTTCCAAACTGAATTGGAGCGGTTTAAACAGACGGCAAGTTATAGATACAGGTGCTTTGTCTATGGAATGCAACATTTCTACAGCCGAGGCACCTTATTTAACACCGTCGCAAAGCAGGGTAGACATATTGTCCGATATGGGACTTGAATACAAACACCCTATATCGCTATTCAGTTTTGATGATTTCCTTGTTGTTATCTATCGTGACGATACAGAATTGAAACTTGATTATCTCGTTTTGAGCGACAAGAAAAACAGTAAAGGACAAATCACAAAAGTATATACAGGTCTAATAAAAAAAGGCGTGACAGAAGAAACTGACGCGATACAGCGTAGTATGGTGCAATTCAATGTATACGAAAATGCCGTTGATGTACTTGGTGGCACATATGTAAAGAAATTGATACTGTTTCCTGACAAAGTATCTATGTTTATGAAGATTGTAGATACAGACAAAGACCCTACTACATTTGACAAACAGGCAGTTAAGGACGGCAATGCCGATATTGATGTTATGTATTGTCAAAAAGAAAGCAGTGGCAAAAAAACTTACTATGTTTGGAATGGGGCGATAGGTAGATTTACTTTGACAGGTGGCGTGAACTACTTTAAAACAAGCAATTTGGACGTTGAAATAAAAAAATACTACAATGACGGATATACTCAGACGAAAGACGAGTATTACAATGACGGTTACAGAAAGTCAAGTAAACAAACGTATAATGACGGTTACAAAAAGACGGAATATAACAAAGACGGTAGCAAAAAAGCGAGGTTTTATGACGGATACCAAAAGCAATGGTCGGGTAGTTATAACGAGAACGATGGAATTGTGTACTATCAGCGACAAGGAACGTGTTCACCATATACTTACATAACGGTTACTGATTTGAAGAATGGTGATAGTGTAGCAGGCTTATATATAAGGGCATTTTCACCTTTAAAGCAAATGACTAATGTAGCTTTTTACGAACGTACAGGTACGTCATTCCCTTACACATATACAAGAGTATATGCAGAACTTGATTATAATTCAGACATAAGTAATTATTATGAAAAGGTTTCTGATAGCACAGGTACGGTTCAAACCAAACTATACGTAAGAAAAGCTGATGATAACGGTACGATAATACCGTATGAGTATGAGGAAGTAACTGATATTGCATACGGTACGAATATAACCGATTATTACGAAAAGATAAGCGACAAAGAAGTTACGGCAAAAGCATATTACAAAAGGACCGAAAACACCGATAAGGATAGCGACGATAAATACAAATACGAATTGATTAAAAATCTTGAAAACGGCAAGAAAGTATCAGAGTATTATGAATTTACCGAAAACTACGCACCGCCTGAGGGGAGTAATAAGAGTTGCTATTGGCTTAACACTTACGATAATCAAACCTATCAATTTTGTAGCGATATAGGTGGCGGAAAAAGTGGTTTCGGAATAACTGTTTCGCCGTCGTTCCCTAATCTAAAGTATGCGGTAGTACATTTATCACGACTTTTTGGAGTTGATGAGGATAGAGTACACGTTTCAGGCTACAACGACTACACGAATTGGAACTTAGACACCGTAGCCGAAAGTAATGATAGTAATGCGTGGAGCAGTGCCTCACAAACCAACACAAAAGCAGGCGGTAACTTTACAGGTATAACAGTGTATGACAACCACGTTGTTTGCTTTAAACGTGACTTTATGCACGAAATATACAACAGTAAAAATCCGTTCAGATTGGTTGACGTGTATGCGGAGGGGTCTATTGACAACAGGAGCATACAAGAGGTAAACGGCAAACTGATATTTGCGTCAGATGATGAAATCAAAGTGTATACAGGCTCACAACCGCGTGAGATTGGCTACAATCTTGGCATTGATGAGTTCAAAAGTGCTGTATCGGGTAGTGACGGAAGAAACTATTACTTGTATTGTACAGACAGACAAGGCGAAATGTATCTGTTTGTGTATGACACAATGGTCGGTCAATGGTCGCAACAAGCAATCAAAAGTGAAGTATTAGGCTTTGCACATAACAAAAACGGTATGTATATGTTATGCAAAGACGGTGTTGTATACAAAATGGATACGAACAAATATACGGACGATTGGAGCTGTGAAACGGACTTATCAACCATACTGACATCATCATCTTCAAGCACATATCAGACAGTAAATATCAAACATATAGCAAAATTTCAAATGCTTGCGTATATTGAGGGGCGTTTCAAGGTGTATGCACTGTACGACAATGAAGAATTTAATCCTGAAACATCGCAGTTGCTATATGACAGTAACGGTCGGAAAGGTATGCAAGCAATACGCTTAAAACCACGAATGACCGCTAATTATGGCTACAAGTTACATTTTGAGGGACACGGCTATGTACGTTTCTATGAAATGGAACTCGGTATTACTCCAGGAGGTGAGTTATTTGTATCATCAAGATGATATTAACAATATGAATTACAAACAGCTTAGAGAAACAGTATCAGAATTAAACGACAAATACGTTAAGCTGAAAAGGACATTAGAGGACGCTTTAGACAACATAGACGAAAGCAACCTCGCAACCACTTTGCGAAAAAAATTAAACGGCTATGATACTCAATTCAGTGTAACGGCTGAAAAGATAGAAAGCAAAGTATCGTATGAGGACTTAGAAAACAGTCTAAATCAATATTCAACCGTATCGCAAACGGCACAAGCTATTGAAATGTCAGTAGTATCAAGTCAAGAATACACGGATAATTCAGTAGAAACATTATCTTCAACGTTCACTATGACTGCCGACGGAATATCTACAAGGGTTTCAAAGCTAAAGAAAGGCGTGGAAACACAATTTAATCAAACGGCAGAAAAGATTGAATCGCTTGCATTCGAAAAAATGAATACATCAGAGGCTGTTACAGTAAAAGAAAAACCGTCCGCAAGCGATAAAACGTTGGATAAAGAAAAACTCTGCAAGTATAACAACAAATATTATTATTTCAATGATATTTTACAAGATTGGTTAGAGTATGACGAAAAAAATGGCATTAATTCTGCATTCACTCAAATATCAGGCGGATTTATATTGAACGGTTGCGTAAAAGTGAGCGGTGACCTTATAACAGAGGGAACTATTACAGGTACAGATATAGTTGGAGCGAAATTTTATAATGAGGATAAAAGGGCGTATGTGACTATTGGTAATTCAAGTGGTAATTATGGTGATTTGACATTGAAGCGAGTATCGAATGGCAAAGGACAAGAAGTTTTTCAGATTTACGATACGGGTGTTGGTATTGCTATAAAAGCTGTAGGAACGTCTTTTATAGGTTCGACTGGAAGTAAGACATACCCCAAAGGCACTTGGGATTTTTCGAAATGTACGGTAATAGGTTTACCGACAAGTACAAGTTAAGGAGGAAAATATATGTTATTTAGAATAGGTGATAACGTCGCAGTGACGTGTAAAAACCCAAACGAAACACTGTTGTTTATAAACAGAGTACCAACAGCTTGGTTATTCTCGATAGATATAGAGATATGTCAAAAGGTAAAGAGAATGATTGTTGAAGAACAAAATCTTAAAGATATAAAAATTGAATATGAAAGTGAAGATTGTACAACCGGCAGAGTTGTTGACTTGCCTATGGACAGTCTACACAGCTTTACTATCGACTATGCAAGCGGTATGGCGCACGTTGAGTTTAAAAGGGGGATAAATAATAATGTATAACAAACCAACAAACGCAGAAGAAATGGAAGAATTCGAACGAATGACAACCGGCTTCGATTATGTATATGAAGAAACAGTCGGTGCAGGAGAAATAATATATCTTAAAATGCCTGTTGTATCGGCAAATAAGAGAGGTGTGAACGATATAGGTTGGCAATGTGACGGTGACGACGTTGCTTTATATGCCACTATGTCAAGAAAACCGCATAAGACTGAACTATGGTCGGAAGTCAAAGAAAACTATGTTGTAAATAAGACTGTATCGGCGTTGAAGTTTGAAAACAAGGACACAAAGCCTTGTAATCTATGTGTAAGGGTGCGTTTAAATTAATGGGGGTGGTTAAATGAAGGGTAATGTATGTTATCAAAAGACAGACTTCGGCTCTGAAACACCTGACTTGCTTAATAAATACGTTCTGAAAATAACTCAAATAGCAGGAATATCACTCAAAAAAGATATTTCAAGAGAGAGTTTAAGGCTTGCTTTAAGTGTTCCTACACTTGTATCGCAACTTGTTAATGATAAAGAGTACATAACCAAATCTGAAATTGAGATTATACAAAAATCTCTTGAAGATATGGATAGCGTGTTAAACGGCAAGATTGACGATACAAACGCAAAACTTGATGATGAAATAAACACAAGGGAAATGCTTGAAAATGTGGTGAATACACTGCAAACACTGGCTCACAAGCACAGTAACAAGAATGTACTTGATACTATCACAGAAGATAGAGTAGCAATATGGGACAAGGTGAAAGACCTTGATAAATACTTTGACTATATTGATTTTAAGGCTTTTGTCGAAGAAATAGTATATGCGTATACAAATGAACTTCAAAATCTGTACACAGCAATAGGTATTACATCATATGACGGCGGTATATTCGGTATGGAACAGTCAGGAGCGGAGCTTGACGGCGGTAACTTTGACAGCGAACCTGAAAACGGTTTTGACTGTGGTGATTTTAACCCTCTTGAACTGACTGCACAAGTAACATCAGTCATTAATTGCGGAACGTTTTAACGAAAGGGGGTTGATAAAATGGCAACAACATTTATAGCGAAACACGGTTTGAAAAGCAACATAAACAAACTAAAATTATCGGAAGGCGAAATAGCTATTGCATATAGTGAGGATAAAACGAAAGCTGAAATATACAGTGGCTCAAAAGACGGAACACCAATACTCTTGATACAAGAAATTAATGTATCAGAGTTGCTTGCAAATGCAAACGAGTACACAAACACAAAAATAAGTGAACTTGTAGATGGTGCACCAGAGGCTATGGACACTTTGAAAGAACTTGCTGACGCAATCGCTCAAAATAGCGATATTATGAGTGCGTTGCAATCTGCTATTGGCAACAAAGCGAATGAGGCAGAGTTAAGCGGTCATATTTCAGATACAAACAATCCACATAATGTCACGAAAGAACAATTAGACTTAGAAAATGTAGATAACACATCAGATATAGATAAGCCGATTTCGACCGCAATACAAGAAGCATTAAACGACAAAGCACCGACAAACCACGCAAGCAGTGCCACAACGTACGGTATGGGTAATGCAAGCAATTACGGACATCTGAAATTGTCGGACAGTACCACAAGTACAAGCAGTACGTCAAGTGGTATTGCCGCAACACCGAAAGCAGTAAAAACTATCTCTGACACACTAAGCACTGAAATTTCGGACCGACAGGCGGCAGACAACGAGTTGAAAGCAAAATTCACTGACCTAAAAACGGTAGCGTTTACAGGTTCATATACTGACCTATCCAACAAGCCTACATCAATGCAAAATCCTAATTCATTGACATTGACAATGAACGGCTCGGCAACGAACTATAACGGTGCATCGTCAGCGAGTAAGTCGTGGTATGCTCCAACGAGTGCAGGAACGGCAGGGTATAGCTTGATAGGTAGCGGAAGTGGCGCACCGGTGTGGCAAGGTCCACCTTATGCAGAATGTACCACTCAGGGTAATGTGGCGGCGAAAACTGTTTCTATATCAAACTTTAGATTGGTTATAGGTGCAAGAATTGTTGTTAAATTTAATTCGTCACATACCTCTACAGAAGGAGCAACTCTAAACGTAAGCAATACCGGAGCTAAACCTATTATAAAATTCGGTGCTCGTGCATTTTTTGATAACGATGTCGCAAGCTACGCACCAATAACCTCATCAAAATCTTGGAGTGCTTTTGAGAGTTTAGAGCTTGTATATGACGGTACGAATTGGGTTATTGTCGGATCATCAGGTTATACATCAGGTGGTAGAAATTCTTCTGTTATCACTATAGGTTCGACAACTGATGAGGTGGCAGGAAGATATGTGGACTATATGTATAACCAATATGAAGATGCAGGGATTGTCATACAAAAAGCTATTGATTCGCTACCCAATAGTGGTGGCAAAATTATTCTTTTAGAGGGCACATATAATTTGTCAACTCAACTCACACATAGTAAAAATATTATAATTGAGGGACAAGGCAAAGGGATTACGAAAATCAATACAAGTAATAAGGTTCTTATATCTAAAACATCTGAAACAAGCGCAACCGCAGTGTTTAAGAATATGGATATTAATTTTGCTTGTAGAACTAATTGGTCCCCTGATGTTGGTGTTTTTTGCGACTATACCTCGTTGGAGTTTGATAATTGTTCAATTACATATGCAAACACACTACATAATACAGATTCACTATTTAAAAATTGTAATGTAAAGTTGAGCAACAGTAAAATAACAGTAACATTGCCTGCAAAGAGATATGATAGTAGTCACGTTTGTTGGTGGGTATTTAGGGATTGTACTGTAGAACTTACCAACACGAGAGTTCTATTTCCGAGTGACAGTAACAATACTCTTAGCAACGGTGTTTTCTATGGGTGCAACGGTACTATGTTTGGTGGATTTGTACAGCATATAGGAACAGCAGTAAGCAGTATCCATAGCTATGTTGAATCATTCTCAGTAATTTCTTTTGTAGGCACACAAATTGAATGTAGAAGATTTAGTCAAGCAGAGGAGTCAACAGGAGATTTTAATACACTTAGTAATTGTCGTATTAAAATATTACAAGCGTCAGGATATTTTAATGCCTCGCATATAAGTCATTGTGATTTTTACATTACAGGAGCAATAATTTTCTGTGCGTACTGTATGGCATCAAACTGCAAATTATGGTTTTCAGCAGCGAGTTTGGCTACATTACGAAATTATTGCTACTTTGAGGCGTGTTATGTAAATCAATCGACTTGGATAATCTCACAGGGAACAGGTGTATCAACAACTGATACAAAAACAGGAATAGGCATAACAGCGCCGTCTTTCAGAAGTGTCAGTTAATTGGGAGGAGCAACTATGAATATAAGTGAATTTTTTAGAATTACACCCGACAATATTGTACAGTGTGTAAATTATATCGTGACTTTAAAGACTTTGAAGTCAGTGAAATACTTAGATGAAGGTTATGATGACCCAGATAACTTTGATTTGACTTTTGAATATTTCTTAGATGAAAAAGAATCCGACAGTTACAAAACAGATTATGTTGACAAACATAAATTGTTAAGTATTCAAAATGTAGAAAAGTTGGACAATCCATATACTTGGATGGAGGGTATAAAGCTAAGAACGGATGACCCGTATACTGAATTAGCTGAAATAGTCAAGTATGGCAGTAAAGAGGCTTATGAGGCGTCATTGCCGGAGGCACAAGATGAATTTAATCTTGATATGGACTACAGAATGTCTAAGATGGAATTAGGATTATAAATAGGAGGAAATAGCAATGACATATGGATATTGTAAAAAAATAATTGCAAGCGGTAGATATGATAAGAATTCGATGAAGG
>OJAL01001285.1_pt1 | contig 14268 bp, 9 predicted proteins | sample 1589301 | NCBI WGS metagenome assembly OJAL01 (sample SAMN03283261) | human gut metagenome | biome: human-associated habitat; material: feces | host: Homo sapiens | place: USA | collected 2013
GGCGGTCTGCTCCCCGACACCCTCGATGGCAAACAGCACCTCGGTGCCGTCGAGGGTGTTCTCGCAGGCGGCTTCCACCGTGACGGCGGCACTGTGCAGGTCGTCAGACACCTCCGGCGTCACGCGCAGGGCGGGCGCACCGTGGTTATCCAGCGCAAAGTGACTGTGCGGTACAATAAGGATATGTACATCGCGGTAGATGCCGCCATAGAAGGTAAAGTCCGCTTTCTGCGGGTAGACCGTGCGGTTGACGCTGTTGTCCACGGTCACAGTCAGCGTGTTCTGCGCAGCCAGTGCGGGGGTCAGGTTGACGCGGAAGGTGGAATAGCCGCCCGCGTGGCGCGTCAGCTCCTGGTCGTTCAAGGTGACGACTGCCGTCATGGCGGCACCCTCAAATTCCAGCCAGACCTCCTCATCGTCGGCGTGTGCGGGGGCGGCAAATTCCTTGGTATAGGTGCAAATCCCGCGGAAGTAATCGTTGCCGCCGTCGGTGCCGTCGGCGGCGTTCCAGGTGTGGGGCAGGGTCACAGCCACCGGTGCCGCGCCGGGTTTTGTGAACTGCCAATGGGAATTGAAATTCAATGTGCTGCGCATACAAAACTCCTTATTCAAAATCGCTCAATTTCCAGCTGTCGCGCCAGTAGATCTTCGGCTTGCCTTCCTCAAATGTGATGGGCAGCCAGACGTAATTGGCGCGGGAAGTATTGGCGCTGGTCAGCATCGGGCTTTGCATCATGGTTTGCATTTCTTCGGACGTTGCCTTGTAGTGTTCGGGGTCAAAGCGTTGTGCGGTGCAGCGCTCCAGCAGATCCGCCAGTTTAGCATCCACGGGGTAGTCCGGTACCCAGCGGTCAGCCAGCGCAATATAGAGGTCGCGCTTACCGGGAACTTTGAACACCTGCGAGATTTGGCTGTTGAAGGACGCATGGCTCGCGTCATCTGCGTGCGGGTCACCGATGCTCACAAACGGTCTGTCGGGCGCGTCGGACACGGCGCTGTCGCTCTTGTTCGGCACATACCCGGTCATGCCGGAGGTCAGCATATACCACTTGCCGCCATGCTCAAACACAGCCGGCGCTTCGCGGCTGAACGGCGCGTGCAGACCCTCGTACTGCCAACAGATTTTTTCTTCCGCCTCCAAGAAGTCCCGCGTCAGGCGCATCGTCAGCTGACCGTTGTGGTTTGCGTCCATATAGAGGTACGCCGTATCGCCGCAAACGGCAATGTCAAAGTCACCGACCTCGCAGCCAAACGGGCGGTAGTGGGCTTTGACAATTTCATAGGGACCTAAGAATTTGTCGGCCTGCAAGACCGTAAAGCAGGCATCGGCACCGCAGTGCTTGATCCAACAGACATACTTGCCCGTGTACGCGCATTTGACAATGTGCGGGCGGTCAGCGCGGGACGTGGGATACAGCGGCGCATCCTTGTCGGTCAGGTCGGGCTGGATGAACAAGCCCAAATCTTCCCAGTTACACAAGTCGGTGGAACGGTAGGCGCGCATTCCCCATGTCCAGACCGGGCATTTGCCGTCGGTGTGATCCTTGTTTTCGCCGTACCAGTAGTAGACGCCGTCCTCGTAATACAGCGCGCCGCCGTGGGCTTGGATGCGGCGACCATGGGTGTCGCGCCAGACCTTGCCGGGGTAGATGGCGTCGCGGGGCGGTTCCGGCACGACCTCAGCCCCGTCGGGGGTCAGCGGCGTGTCGGACATTTCCGGCTCGGCACTGTACAGTTCGAGCGCACACAGGGCTGCATCCAGCGCGTCGGCAGCTTCGTCAGGGATAGCTCCGCCCGAAAATTGCAGGATTTTACGAACGGAGAAGCCCAGCGCTGCGGGCTGTTTTTCTGCCATAGTGCGCATACCGGGTAGGAATTTGTCAAACACGGCGCGGCTTTCTTCATAGGTAAAAATCTCTTTCAACGAGCTATCAAGTGAAAGCGTAACCTTCTTCATGGTTCATCCCTCTTTCTTGATTTTGTTCAATGCAGCGTTCAGCTGTTGGATCATCGCGGGCGGCACGGCCTTGCCGCCCTGCACGGCGGCACTGTGCAGGGCGGCAGACACCTCCGGCGTCACGCGCAGGGCGGGTGCACCGTGGTTACTGTGCGGTGTTGCCTTAACAATTCAATGTATAGTGACCGCTGCCGACCGTATGCTGTGTGCCATCCGGCAGAATGACTCTGGCGGTGGTATTACAGGGAATGTCGGCGGTCAAGAGGAATTGTCCGCCTTCACGTTTCCAAGACACATATACGGTTCCGTTCTCCGTTTCAAAGCTGCGCTTGGCCCACGTCAAGCTTTTGTCCGGCTGAGGATGAATCATAAGCCGCCGATAGCCTGTATCCTCTTGGTCTACGCCGCCGATGGTGCGGAAAATCCAATCGTCTACCGTGCCGTAGGTATAATGATTGAAGCTCTCTTTTTTAGGCGTTCCATCGGGCTGATACATCTCCCAGCTTTCCCAAATTGTAGTGGCACCGCGCTTTACCTGTGCCAGCCACGATGGAGACTCTGTCTGGTACAAAAGCGTATAGGCGAGTTCGCGCTGCCCGCCGATGCAGAGCGCATCCAGCAAATAGGGCGTGGGCAAAAATCCTGTGTCAAGGCGGTCGCCGTTTGCGTGAATGATTTCTGCCAGTTTTGCACCGAATTTGTCCACCCATGCATCCGGCACAAGTCCAAAGACCAACATCAGCACATAAGCACCCTGCCGTTCATACCTTAAAACACCGTCTGCCGTAATAAGTGCTGCCCGGATCGCGCGTTTCATCTTGTCGGCTTCTTCCTGATACCGAACAGCATCCTCTTCGCGCCCTAAAACGGCGGCAGCCTGTGCCATTTTGTGGACGACCAGCCAGCCGAAAATCGGCGTTGTATAGGCAGAAGTTGTAGCCATTGTGGTGAATAACTGCTCTTGAGGTGCTCCGGCAAGGCTGGGCACCAGCCACTCACCAAACTGGAATCCGGTGTCCCACAGATGTTCTTCCACTTCATCGGGCAGGGTGCTGTTCGGTGCGTGAATACGGGCACGGCTGATAACATAGTCGCACCAGCCTTTCATGCTGTCATACTGCTTTTCAAGGATGCGGGTATTGCCGGTGACTTCGTACATGGCCATCGGCACCGTCACGGCTGCATCACCCCAACCGGCACTGCACACGGGACCGCCGCATCCGGTTTGCTCCCCCATCTGAATGCCGGCATAGTGGTAGATAGACACATCCGGAACCGTAAAGGGAATCGAGCCGTTTTCGCGCTGGTCCACACACAGGGATTGCAGCCACTGGGTCAGAAACGGCGTGACATCCTCATTCAGCAAGGCGGTTTTGGCATACAAAGAGATATCGCCGGTCCATCCCGCCTTTTCGCGTTGGGGACAGTCGGTGGGAATGGACAGCATATTCGCACACTGGCTCCAGCGTGTGTTTTGGTATAAGCGGTTTAAATCTGCATTGGAACATTCAAAGGTTCCGGCATTTGCTTTTTCGGTAGAAAGAACGACAGCCACAAATTGCTCGGCAATCGGATTTTCTACCCCGCTGACACGCAGATAACGGAATCCGTGAAAAGTGAACCGCGCCTCAAATGTTTGCGGCGTACCGTCGGAAATGAACACGTCTTTTTGCTCGGTTACGCCCATTGCACTGTCGATGTTGTTGAAATAGTTTCCCTTTGCGTCAACTGCTTCAAAATGTTCTAACGTCACTGCGGCACCTGTCGGCAAATCCACAGTCACACGGGCGCGACCTGCGACGACTTGTCCAAAATCCACGATCGTCTCGCCCTTGGGGCTGGTATAAACACCCTGTGCGGGCAATTCTTTTACGCAGATCACCGGGTCGTCAAACTGCGGGTATAAAACGGAATCGCTCTGCTTTGTATCTTTGACAGCGGGCAGCCAGTCAGCAGCAGTAAAACCGGGCATATCCCAGCCGGGCAAAGCCAGACGCGCGTCATAGAGTTCTCCATCAAAAATATCCGAGGCACGCACAGCGCTCTCGTGTGTCAGCACGCCTTCGTCGGAGCAGATACGGGTGTGTGTGCCATCGGCATCTTCAATTTCGAGTTGGAACAACACCGTATGGTCGGGCTGCAAGCCATCGATGGGCGGCTGCGTCTGCGGGCAGCAATACCAGCCGTCGCCGACTTCCATGCCCAGTACATTTTCGCCGATATGCAAAAGTGCCGTTACATCGTAAGTCTGAAAGCACAACAAACCCTTGTAAGATGTGTGTTCCGGGGCAAACTCCCGCATATCGGGGCGTTTTCCGTTTACGGTCAGGCGGTAAACTCCAAGGCAGGTGGCATATAGCCGCGCACGGCGGGGTGCAGCGCTAAGAGTAAACGCGCGACGAAACAGCGTGGCCGGCGGCTGTGTGCCGAACCCTTTTTTGCGCTGCACATAGGCGCGGGGTGTGCGCATCCAATCGGCTTTCCATTCCTTGAAAGACAGCGAAGTTTCAAAGCTGCTTTCGGCGGTGGTATTTTCGCCATGATTATCCCATACAGTCACTGCCCAGCGGTAGAATGTTTGCGGTCGCAGAAGATCAGGACCGCAAACAAAAGCGTTGCATGCTGTTTCCACCCGCCCACTGTCGAAGCAAACCGTATCGTCTGCATAGATCCGTAAGCGATATGCGGCTTGCATTGTGTTCGGTTTTTCACTTTTCAGTTTCCAACCAAAATAGGGCTGCTCGGCAGAGTTGATGCCGAGAGGGTTCACACGATGATTCACGGAAAGGGCATAGAGATTCATAGGAAGCACCCATCTTTCTGTATTGTATACCTTACAGTATAAAGTGCTGCTTCCGCGCAGAAAACAAAATAAATGGCGTTTGCGTATACTAATTCGACTTTCTTTGGTAAAAAAGCCAAACAAAATACGCAAACTCCATTTTTTACATAATTCTAAGTGCCGAAGCGCTGCTTAAGCCGTAAGGCGGGCATTGTGCGGTGCTGCCTTTATTCTCTGTTTGCTTTTACATCGAGGCGGAAAGGACGTGTGTCAATTTTTCCTCGTCCTGCGGAAACTGGCAGACGATTTTTCCCTTTCTCAGCAGTTCCTCATTCCCGGCTAACGCGGCGAACAGATATTTGGACAGGGTGGATTTCAGATTCAGCTTGTCGCCTTCCTGGGTACAAAACAGTACCTCCCCACGGCATTGCTGTACCGCCTCCAGAAAAGCGGCAAAATCTGTATGGCTGGTCAAGGTCATGGTTTGTTTCCTCCGTTATTGCGGTACTCCGTGGGGCTGCATCCTATTACCTTGCGGAATACGGCGGTAAAATAGCTGCGGGAACTATAATGCAGTTCCTCACTGATTTGCTGCAGCGTTTTGTCTGTTCCTGTTAATTGAACACAGGCGTATTGTATTTTGGCGTGATTGATGTAATCTGTCATCCGCTGTCCTGTCTCGCGGTAAAATTTCTTTGTCAGATAGTAGGAAGTGTAACCCACCGCAGCGGCTATGTCATCCAGCAAAATGTCATCGGTCAGATGGCTATGCACATAGGCACAAATCTCCTGAACCGCATCGGATAGAGCCGGATTCATGCGGCAGTCGTGGACGCGGTGAACGAAGTCCGATACCATTGCGCTGTTGACTTCAATCAGCCCTACGTCGGTACATTGTTCAATCGCACGGATGTACTGCACCTCCAGCTGTTTCGCAATGCGGGGGGAAAGCCCGCCCTCCATGGCAGCACGGGCACAAAGCGCCGTGAAAATAATCGCGGTATCTTTGCTTTCCCTCAGGGGATTGCCCAAATTATAGGCATCTTTATCCGCAAAACGTTCCATGCCTTTATGATTATCCGAATAGTAAATGTCTCCCTCGCGGATTCGCTGCATGATTTGTGCTTCCACCACGCGGGCACGGTCCGGATCCCAAGGGTAGGGGGACTTTTCCTTATCGGGAATTATGTTGCTTCGATTTTGCAGACGGATACTCCCTACATCCAGAGTTTCCTCATAGAGAACCCAATGCAGCATTTTGATATATTGATGCAGCGTAGATAAAGGCAAAATCGGAACCTGTTCCAATTTTTCCATAATGGTTGCGGTCAAGGACACCGACAGATTCATACCGCGCAAGCAATTTTGAAGAGTCTGCAAAGAAGCTGCGGCATCAAACACGGGTCCCAATATTACCAGATAGCTGGCATCATCGCCGTGCCATACGCACTCAGCGACCCAAAGCATACCGATAGGGTCGCTCATCAAAATGGGAGCATGGCTTTCGGGACCATGAGCAATAGCATAGTCGAGGCACTGCCCTAAATCCAGAAATAAACGGAACTCCTTCTCAGCCGGGCAGGTGCAGGTGTACAGCTGCTTTTTCATCCCAAAGCACCATAAGCTCAGTCCGCAAGCGCTGTTCGCCATGTGGGCAAACAAATTGAGCCGTTCTTCGGCGATCGTTAAGACATTGTCCACTGCGAGACCTCCTTTTGCATTTCTACTACCGGTATTATAGCAGAACGCAGCCACATTAGAAATAGCTATTTAGCGTTTGCAGAAGATAATTGGTGTTTGCCGGCAAACGAAGCCAAATATATTTCTCTCACGCCAATTTTTGTCTGTTAAGATGACGAATCCTCTGATACAATAAGACCACAATCGATTGACACGGTAAGCCTCTACCACACAAGTTGAAGGAGAAATCATTATGACAAAAGAAGAAAAGCTGGCGCGCAAGCAGCAGCGCAAGGCCGAAAAAGTCGGTTTGGGCAAGCTGATTTTGTGGAACTCCAGTTCCTGTTCCGTAGCATTGTCCGCACTGATGCTTGGCTATGCCACGTTCTATTGTACCGATGTACTGCAGCTTGCCCCTGCTCTGGTGGGCACACTGTTCATGGTCAGCAAAATTTTTGACAGCTTTACCGATATCGTTGCGGGCTTTATTGTCGACCGCACGCAAACCCGCTGGGGTAAGGGTCGCCCGTATGAGATTTTTATGCTGTTCCTGTGGCTGTCCACATGGCTGCTGTTCAGCTGCCCGACGAGCTTTGCTACCGCGGCCAAGTGCATCTGGATCTTCTGTATGTACACCTTTATGAACTCCATCTGCGTTACGTTCCTGAATGCCAACAATGTTGTGTACATGGTTCGCGCCTTCGAAAACAAGGAACAGCAGTCTAAAATCGTTGGTTACGGCAGTATTTTTACGATGGCCGGCGCCATGGTATTTAATGTCTTGTTCCCCACGGCAATGGCAAAGGTCGGAACCGATGCCGTCGGCTGGAGCCGTCTGGTCGGTATGATCGCTATCCCGTTGACCGCAATCGGTATGCTGCGCATCCTTACCATTCCTGAAAAATTCACCCCCGTTTCCGAGAAAAATGGCGAGCAGACACATCTTAAAGACCTGCTGCCTCTGCTGAAGGAAAGCCGCCCGGTTCTTATTATCTGCATGGTTCGTTTTGTACAGAACATTGCCACGGGCTTGGGTGTCGCCACTTACTACTGGCAGTACATCATCGGAAACCTTGGAATGATGGGCATGGCCTCGGTGACCACGATTCTGGTATTGCCGCTGGCTTTTGCCCTGCCCGTACTGCGCAAAAAATTTGGTATGGCCGGTATGTCTGTCATCGGTATTCTGGTAAGCTGCATCGGCTACCTTGCCATGTTCTTTGCAGGCGGCAACATGGTATTCGTTCTTGTGGCGACTCTGCTCGGTGCTGCCGGTGCCGTGCCGCTGAATATGATGTTCAATATGTTTATTGCCGATGTAGCTGACTACAACGAATGGAAAGGCTTTAAGCGTATGGAAGGCACGATGGGCAGCCTGACCGGTCTTGCCGGCAAGATTGGCAATGCATTTGGCGGCTTCCTGATGGGCGTTTTGATGAGCGCTTCCGGCTATGTCGGTGGTGCTGCTGTGCAGGTCGATTCTGCCATTATGATGATTCGCGTACTTGCATCCGTTGCTCCGCTGGCTCTCATGCTTGTTGTTGCTGCGATTCTGCGCCTCTACACCGTAGATAAGCAGATGCCCCAAATCAAACAGGATCTTGAGGCTCGTGCCGCTGCGACCACGGAAACAGCCGCTGAATAATACACTATTTTTGCGGGCAGGGAATCTTCTCTGCCCGCTTTTTAGAAGGGAATATGAGTAATGTACGATGCATTTTACCCCGGTCAAGTGTGGCTGGATACAAATGGGAACCGCATTCAAGCACATGGCGGCTCACTGATTTATCTCGATGGTGTGTACTACTGGTACGGCGAAAACAAGGAAAAAACGGACAAGGCTGCGGGCATCTGGCACTGGGGCGTTCGTTATTACGCATCTACAGATTTGTATAACTGGGAGGATCGAGGTCTGCTCATCCCGCCCGTGACGGATGACCCGAACAGTTCGCTGCACCCCACTTCCATGATGGATCGTCCGCACATCATTTATAATGCACGGACCCAAAAATATATCTGTTGGCTGAAAATTATGGAGAAAGACCAGACGCAGACCGAAACAGTGCTTACGGCAGACTCCTTCTTTGGTCCGTATACCATTGTGAGGGAAAAACTGCGCCCACTTGGTATGAGTGCGGGTGACTTTGACTTGGCTGTAGCACCGGACGGAAAAGCGTATTATTTCTTTGAACGCGTACATTCTGAGACGATCATCGCCGATTTGACGGAGGATTACACCGATGTGACCGGCTATTACTCCACGCATTTTCCCCACAAAGGACCGCCCCATGTGCGGGAGGCTACGGCTCATTTTATACGGCATGGAAAACACTATTTGTTGACTTCCGGCACAACCGGGTATTTCCCGAATCCGTCAGAGGCAGCCATGGCTGATACATGGCACGGTCCTTATACGGTACAGGGTGACCCGCATATTGGTGACAAGACAAAAACGAGCTTTCACAGCCAGATTTCGTCGGTATTCAAGGTTCCGAACAAAAAGGACTTGTACATTGCCTGTGCCGACCGCTGGATGCCGAATGCACCGGATTACGACTACACGCATTATGGTCCGCTTTACGACAGACTCTTTGATCCGGACGTGGAGAAAACGCCTGCGGATTGGGCGCCGCTTGCCAATTTGCCGCAAGAGGATACGCGCAATGCCGACTACGTTTGGCTTCCCATCCTTTTTGACGGCGATACTGTGAAGATCGAATGGCGGGACAGCTGGAAACTGGAAGATTACGAGTAAAGGAAATACGATGATGCAGAAATACCAAGATAGCAGTCTTTCCCCGGAAGAACGTGCCAGTGACCTGCTGGCACGGATGAATTTGGATGAAAAATTTGGTCAGATTCAATGCTACAATGCCATTGATTCTTTCCTTGGCAAATCGGTGGAGAAGCAGAACCCCTACGGTGTCGGTCAGGTTTGCATTTTGATTGCGACTATGCTGGACGATGTGGGCAGCGCAGCGGGACTTATTACAAGGCTACAGAAACAAATCATGGAGTCAGGCAAACATCATATCCCCGCAATTTTCCATATCGAGACATTAACGGGTGTGATGGTGACAGCGGCGACTTCTTTTCCCTGCGGGCTGGGGCAGGCTTCCACATGGGACCCGGAGCAGCAGCAGAAAATGGCAGCCTGCATTGCCCGGCAGGGACGCGCTATGGGCATCAGTCATGCGCTGGCTCCTGTGTTCGATATCTGCCGTGACCCGCGCTTTGGTCGTATGGGAGAAACCTACGGTGAGGATCCGACCCTTGCCGCTGCGATGGGGACAGCCTATGTGAAAGGCTTACAGGATAAACATCGTATGAGTGCCTGCAGCAAACATTTTCTTGGGTTTATGGCAGGACAGGGTGGAATCCATACGGCACAGGCAGTCGCTTCCCCGCGTGAACTGCGTGAAGTTTATGCCAAGCCGTTTCAGGCAGCCATTACAGAGGGAAAACTTGACAGCGTAATGAACTCCTATGCTGCCATTGATGGGCAGGCTCCGGCAGGCAGTAAGGCAATTCTGCGTGATCTGCTGCGCGGTGAGATGGGCTTTAACGGTGTAACTGTGTCGGATTACAGTGCTGTGGAGCAGTTGGAATCGATTTATCATCTGGCTGAGAGTCCTGCCGATGCAGGCCGCCTTGCGCTGGAAGCGGGTATGGATCAGGAGCTTCCGACCATTGCGGCTTATAACGATGAACTGAAAGAAAACATTCGCAGCGGAGTTGTGCAGGAATCGCTGCTGGACGAAGCGGTGCTGCGTATTCTGACGATGAAATTCCGTTTGGGTCTGTTTGAAAACCCCTTCCCCGCTGAAAATGTACAGGCGGAAATCACTCCCGCAGATACGGCGCTGAACCGCAAAATCGCGCAGGAGTCAATGATCCTGCTGAAAAACGACGGTGTCTTGCCACTGGCAAAGAGCGCAAAAAAGGTGGCTGTTATCGGCTGGCACGCTGACAGTGTCCGTGCCTTATTCGGCGGATATTCGGCACTGGCCATGAAAGAAAATACGCTGGGCGTCAAGATGAGCATGGCCGGCATCCAGGCCGATACGGATTCTCCGGCTGCAGAAAATGCGGTGCAAAAGACATATCCGGGAAGCGAAGTCGTTATGGAAAACCCCGGTGTCGAGCCGCTGGCACGGCGCTGCTATCCCGATGCGTATAGTATGCTGGGGGCATTGCGCCTTGCTGCCCCGCATACAGAGTTTCTGTATGCACAGGGATACCCCTATGCCGGCAATGAGGAAAGCGGTCATGATGCGGCACTGCAGATCGCAAAAGATGCCGATTTGGTGATTTGCACTTTGGGCGGTCATTATGGCTGGAATGCGTCCTGCACAACGGGCGAGGGTATTGATGCCATGCACATTGGACTGCCGGTCTGTCAGGAACGCTTTCTAGAAAAACTGGAATCGCTGCACAAGCCGGTTGTCGGCGTTCACTTTGACGGTCACCCCATCAGCAGCGATACGGCAGACCGCGTATGCAACGCGATACTGGAGGCATGGGCTCCCGGTGCGCAGGGCGGTGAGGCCATTGCCGCGCTGCTGACCGGAACGGCGAATCCCTGCGGCAAGCTGCCCTGTACCGTGGCACGCCATGAGGGGCAGATTCCTGTGTACTACAACCACCCGACAAATACCTGTTACAGTATGACAGGAGGCACGCCGAAAAACGCTTATATCGATGGCGCGCACACGCCACGCTACTGCTTTGGTCATGGACTGAGTTATACAAAATACGAGTACGATACATTGCGGTTGGAAAAAGACGCTATTCAGGCCGACGGTGTACTGAAAGGGCGGCTGCATGTGCGCAACGCAGGAAATAAAGCCGGCACAGAAATCGTGCAGTTTTATGTGCATGATGTGGCGGCAAGCATGGTGCGTCCCGTTAAAGAACTGGTGGGGTTTGCCAAAGTGGATCTGCAGCCGGGTGAAGAAAAAACGGTCTGTCTTTCCCTGCCAATGAGCCAACTGGCTTTTCTGGATGCCGATATGCGTTGGAAAGTCGAACACGGGAAAGTCGAGCTGATGGTCGGGACATCCTCTGAGGATATTCGCGGGAAAGCGGAGTTCATGATTGTGGGAGATGCTTATCCCGATGGCAAAAATCGCAGCTTTGTAGCTGACACAAAAATCATGTAAAGGTAAATTGACAATGCAAAGATTGGATTTTAACACCGGCTGGCATTTCAGCTGCCCCGATGGCCGCGATTTTGATGTGACCCTGCCGCATGATGCCATGCTCAACACCCCGCGCAATACCGAGCCGGGGTTTACATGGTTTCTGCTGGCAGGCTGGCGCGGCAACGATTATACCTATACAAAGAATCTGCACATCACGTCGGAACTTATAAATAAGCACCTTGTACTGGAATTTGAGGGTGTATACTGCATGACGACGGTGACCGTGAATGACCGCCCCGCCGCCGAAAAAGCTTACGGGTACACGCCATTTACGGTGGAACTGGATGGACTTCTGCGCGAAGGCGACAATACAATTGAAGTCACCGCCCATGTGCCGCAGGACGGTCACAATCGTTGGTACACGGGCGGCGGTATTTACCGCCCGGTGCATCTGCTGGTGGGTGAGGACGCCTATGTGGAACGATATGGCGTGCGTGTCACAACGTTGTCAGTCGCACCTGCTTGCGTGCGGGTCGAGGTAATGACCCACGGCGGTGACTGTGCCGAGGTGCGAATCGCCGAGAAAAACGGGAAGGAAGTGGTTTGCGCCAAAGCGGCTGTTGCAGACGGACGCGCTGTGGTCGAACTGGAAATTCCGGACGCAAAGCTCTGGAACGCCGAACATCCGAATCTGTATCTTGCCGAAGTCACCCTGTACAGCGGCGGAAAAGCAGTTGACACAGTCACGGAATCGTTTGGTCTGCGTGTAATTGAAATTGACCCCGCACGTGGATTGCTTATCAATGGGGAACCGACGTTTTTGCGCGGCGGCTGCATCCATAATGATATGGGCGTTATCGGCGTTATCAACAATGATGCCACCGAACTGCACCGCGCCCGCAATATCAAAAAGGCCGGGTTCAACGCAATCCGCAGCGCCCACCACCCGATGAGCCGCAGTCTGATGAAAGCTTGCGATGAAGTGGGTCTTTATGTGATGGATGAGGCGTTTGACTATTGGTATCGTATGAAGTCCCCCAATTCCCCTTATAACCGATATTTTATGCAGGACTTTAAGGTCGATACAGCCGCAATGGTGCAGGATGCCTACAATCATCCCAGTGTGGTGATTTACTCCATCGGCAACGAGATCCCGGAGGCCGGCGGTGTAAAGGGCGTGCGCGTCGGCAAGGAAATTGTAGATGCCATCCATGCGCTGGATACGACCCGTCCGACCACTTTATGCCCCAGCGTACATTGGCTGCGGGAATATCTGGACGGTACGCCTTATCAGACAACCGATGAGGACGAATGGATGCGCGATGACCCGGAACGGCAAAAGGCGGATTGGATGCACTATGCGTCCATCTTCCGCAGCGCAGTCAACAATCTGCCTGACAACGAGAAAGGGCAGGTTTACCCGGAAACCTACATCCGCATGGATGAAGATGCCACAAAAAACCTTTACCCTTATTTGGATATTGCCGGGTATAACTACTATGAGGATCGGTATGAGGTGTTGCACAAACTCCACCCGGAACGTGTACTGCTGGGTACCGAAACCCGCCATACCATGCTGCCGGATACGATGAAGTTTGCCAAGACACACCCCTACTTGATCGGCGATTTTGTCTGGACATTGCAATCTCACTTGGGTGAAATCAACTGCTGCGACCTGCACTATGAGGAAAACGAGGAACACAAAAGCTACCCATGGGTCACAAACCACGGCGGCGTGCTGGATTTGACAGGGCAGGCAGAGCCGTCGCTGCATCGTTATGAGTTTATTTGGGGCGGCTTTTTAGACAAGCCTGTACACGCGTTGTACCTTGCCAGCCAGCCGCCTGTTCATAACGGAAAGCCTCCTATTGCCACAAGTTACCGCTGGACCGATACGGTAGACGGCTGGACTTATGAAGGATATGAGGGAAAACGGACTTTTGTAGATGCCTACACGGATGCTGACAGTGTGGAAATTTTTGTGAACGGCAAGAGCGCGGGCAAGGCACAGGTGAAAGACTACTTTGCCAAGATTCCCTGCATTTATGAACCGGGTGAACTCGTGGGTGTTGGCTATGATGCGGACGGACAGGAAATCTACCGCACTTCGGTGCGCACAGCCGATGCCGAAACCGTGCTGACCGTCAAGACCGATAAGAACATTTTGCGCGCGGGCGGACAGGATTTCTGCTTTGCGGATGTTTATGTAACAGATAAAAACGGCACCGTCAAACTGCTGCCCGACTATGATGTGAAAATCGAGGTGGTCGGTGCGGCATCTTTGCAAGGCTACGGCAGCGCCGCCTATAAAAACGCTGAGCATTACGACCAACACCACCATAAGAGCTGGCAGGGTCATTTACAGGCTGTCCTGCGCAGCACGGAAAAGACCGGACCTGTGACTGTGACCTTTACTGCCGACGGCTGCGCTCCGGCAATCCTGCATTTGAGCGCTGAATGAGGAGAAAATCATGAAAAATCACGGAATGAACCCGTATCTCCCAAGCTGGGAGTATGTGCCGGACGGTGAACCGCATGTGTTTGGCAAGCATGGGCGAAGTGTTGCCACAGGGCAACCCACCGAAAACCCTACGGGGCCAGCCCCGAACCCCTGTGAGGCTGCTGGCGCATGAGAAAGCGCAGCGTTGGAATCAATGTCCGCGTCAGCGTCACAGAGAAACGAAAAATGACGCTGATGGCTAAAC
>OJAL01001295.1_pt1 | contig 14165 bp, 8 predicted proteins | sample 1589301 | NCBI WGS metagenome assembly OJAL01 (sample SAMN03283261) | human gut metagenome | biome: human-associated habitat; material: feces | host: Homo sapiens | place: USA | collected 2013
CAAAATTAAAGCGCATATCCGCAGAAGCGGAACCAGCCGGAACAATCAGAGATAGAAAAGCATTCTGAATCGCATTTGGAAGGGCATCCAGCATCCTCGCCTTGAATTTACGAAAGAAAGCCTTCACCTTCGACCAAAGTTTTTCACAAGGTCACTTGCCTTGAATCCAGATATAAGGCCGTTCCAGTCTTTTCTCTTCTGCGCCACATCGGGGACGCCCCTGTTCACTGGCATGAAGAGACTTTTTCTTCCGGCGGTATCCTGCTTTTTGAAGAAAACGCCAGACAGTATCAATGCTGACAGGCAAATCCAACGTTTCAATGATTTCCAGACTCCTCCCTCCTAACTCCTACTTTTATCAATATTCGATTTTCACCGTTCTTACCTCAAACGGTTTGAACGGGGCAAGGTTGGTGAGGTCAACGGAGAATTGGGCGTTTTCTGCCATATCGCACTGGTGGGCGGCGGTCACGGCAAAGCCGGGGTGCAGGGCAACGGGGGCAGTGTGGGAACCTTCGCATTCATACAGGCGCACGATCATGGCGTTCTGGGCGTCCTCGCAGGGCTTTACGGTTTCTACCACTACATTGCGGCAGCTGGTGGTCAGCAGGGCAGGGGAGGGCGCATCGGCAGCCAGCATGGTGGGCAGACGGTCGAACCGCATGCCGCGGCGGGGCACCTTGGCGCTGAAGCTTTCCGCATGGGGCTGGATGGCGTACCGGAACGTGTAGGTGCCTACATCGCCGCGCTCATCGGGCCGGGTACCGCCCTTGGCCAGCGTCAGGGCCATGGTTCCGCCCTGAACGCTGATGCCATACTTGCAGTCATTGAAGATGCTCAGCCCGCGGCCCGGCTCCGAAAGGTCGGTATAGCGGTGGTTGCAGCGCTCGAACATGGCCTGCTCGCGGGTATCGTTGGCAGTGGTGGGGCGCTCAATGTAGCCAAACTGGATCTCGTGTCGGGCTGTTTTGGCGCGCAGATTGGTGGGGAATGCCGCTTTCAGCACACGGTGCTTTTCGTTCCAGTGCAGTACGGTCTGCCATTCTACCAGCGTGCTTTCGGCGCGGAAAATCATGTCCTGCTCAAGGATTGTTGCGGTGCCCAGTTCATACCGGTTGTGCAGGCGGAACTCCTGCGGGCCATCGGCGGTCACGGTCTGCTTGGTAAGGCGGGCGGCGGGCTGCAATTTCATCATGCAGTCGGCGTCAATATCCCAGCCATCCCAGCCAGCGGAAACATCCTCTGCCATCAGCAGGGTATTCATTGGGCCGTCCGCCCACTGCATGCCGTCTGCACGGGTAACAAGGGAGGTAATGCGCCCCAGCTCGTCCAACTGTATTTGCAGCAGCGGGGTGGTCAGCGTTTTGCCGTCATACACAAAGCGGCTGGTTTGGGCGGGCTGTTCACCGGGAACAAAATGCAGCACGGCAGCGCCCAGCGCGGGGCGTTCCAGCCCATACACAGCGGTGGCGGCGGTGCCATCGGCAAGAACCACATTTTGCAGCGTCACGCCGGGCTCCTGGGCTATAAAGCCGGAGGCAATCTGCGGCAGGTAGAACACATCGCGGCAGGGTTCATCCAGCGGGTTCAGCACGGTATAACAGTTCTGCGCGGGGGCAAACCAGCTGCGCAGCAGTTCGCTGCCGGTGTGCAGCATCTCGGCCATATCATGCAGGCTGCGGTCATTAGCGGCGGCAATGCAGCTGCCGGGCAAGATATCGTGGAATTGGTTTACCAGCAGGGTGTTCCACAGCGGGCGCAGGGCAGTGCCGTCCGCAGGGGTGTGGGTGGCAACAGCGCTGCGGGTCAGGCAGAGCTCCAGCATGCGCAGCAGGTTTTCCGCCATGCGGTTGTTCTTTTTGATCTGCTGCTTGGCCGTCAGGGTGCCGCGGTGCAGCTCCAGATACAGCTCACCGTCATACACGGGCAGGGTGGGGGCGGCGGCTTCCAGCTTTTGCACAAAGGCATCGGCAGAGGTATATTCCACCTTGGGGCAGCCTTCCAGATCCTGCAGCCGTCGGGCGGCTTCGATCATCTCAAACTGCGGTCCGCCGCCGCCATCGCCATAGCCAAAGGCCACCAGCCGCTCCGGGAACGCCTGCTTGCGGGCAATGTGGTCCTTGTAGCCAATGCCCTCAATGCGTTCCAGCAGCCCAGCCGGGTCGGGCCAGGTATCGATCACAAAAAAGTGTGCTACCACGCTGGAACCGTCGATGCCTTTCCAGACAAAGGTTTCATAGGGGAAGCGGTTGGTATCGTTCCAGGCAAGCTTGGTGGTCAAAAATCCGGTCATACCAAAACCCTGCATAATCTGTGGCAGGGCGGCGCTGTAGCCAAAGGTATCCGGCAGCCAGAATACCCGCTGCTCCTTGCCGAACTTATCCCGGATGTACCGGGTGCCCCACAAAAACTGGCGGACAAGGCTTTCGCCGGAGGGAATGTTGCAGTCGCATTCCACCCAGACCGCGCCGTTCAGCTCAAACCGGCCATCGGCTACCCGCTTTTGCAGCTGGCGGAATACCTGCGGGTAGTGCTGTTCCATCAGCCAGGTGTGATAGGCAGCGCTCTGGATGAACCGATACTCGGGGTACTGGTCCAGCAGGTTGAACTGGTTGGCTGCGGTGCGGGCAATCTTTTTGATCGTTTCGTCCATCGGCCAAAGCCAGGCGGTATCAATATGGCTGTGGCCCACAAGGTCCGCAGTGGGGGCGCTGCCACCGTTTTTTTGGGCCAGGGCGGGGGCCATCACGCGGCGTGCTGCGGCCAGGCTGGTGTGCCAGGTCTCGGCATCAGTGGCTGTTGGGTCATAGTACAGCACCTGATGCACCTGCGTTAATACGTTCAAAATCTCTGCGCGGCGGAAAGAAGTTTCCGGCAGTTTCTCCACCAGCTGCAGCAGGACCCGCAGGTCAAGAATAAAGTCCAGCACATCCTGGTTTTTGGTGCAGACCGAGATTTTGTCCGCAGTAAACCGAAAATCCCGGTGGGGGCGTTCCTCAAACGGCTGCTCGCCAATGACATAATGCCCGGCATAAAATTCAATGGCTAGCTGCACCGGGGTGCCCGGAACGGCAGCGCGGGTAAAGCAGTCACAATAATGGTTGCCATGGCGGGTCACGACAATTTTGGTGGCAAAGGTACCATAGGGTTCGCCGTTCACCCACAACATGGCCTCGTACCCGCCAAGCTCCGGGTACAGGTAAAGCGGCTGCCCGGCCAGCTCATTCGGTGGGGTATACTGGGTCAAAAACCAGCAGTAACGGCCCTCACCACCCCAGGTTTTGCCGGTGGGGCGGGTTTCGGGCACAGCGGCCAGGGTGGCATCCGGCACAGTCTCCAGCCGGTCGGCAGTTTCGTACATCGTATAGGGCAGCTGGGCGATTTTGGTGAACACATAGGGTTCAAACACTTCCAGCGCGCGCTTTAGTTTGCCGATCAGTTTGCGGTTCTGGGCATCGTTCAGCATGGGGCGCCTCCTTCTCTCTTTTCCTGGGTTTCCGTTTGGCTCGTTTTTTGCCGGGGCAGCGGGCGGCCCGGCGTTGTTTCATGCTTCCATCATACGGGTTTTGGGGCTTTCTGCAAGGCATTATAAAGAATTGATGATGCGATATCAACAATTCGTTATGTTGCAAAGTGGGTAAAATCGTCTATAATGGTAAAAACGCATGAATTTTGTTCAAAGGAGGCCCGCCCCATGCCGCAGGACCGCACCCCGCAGCTTTCCTTCAATTTGTCCCGCAGGCTTATCAGCATCTTTCTAGTTTCGGTGCTGGCGGTTTACACTGCCGGCATTACCGTTACCCTGCGCCTGCGCCGCAGCACTATGCAGGACTGGCAAGCCGCCTACACTGCCCAGGCTGCGGATTTTACCGATCAGCTGAACACTGAGCTGCTGCGCATCCGCACCCAAATGAAATATACCCTGACCCGTTCTGTCACCCTGCGGCTGACCCTTACTCCGCGGCAGGCCAGCTTTCCCGCGCTGTATGATTCCATCCTGCGTATGACAGAGCAGGTATACACCATGCAGAATACCAGTAGTCTGATCCAATCTACCACAGCGTATTTTCCCTCGCTGAATAAAACCATTCATTCTTCCGGCACGTACAACGACCCCACCGCCCTGGAGCAGCAGCTGATTGAAGCATATTACGCTACGCCCGGCCACAGTGCTGTGCTGACGGTGGGCGGGCGGCTGTATCTGGTATCGGACGCCACAAGTTTCAACAATAAAACATCCACCGCATTGGTGTGGGCGGAACTTTCCACCGCCGCACTGACCCGCCTGTGCAGCCAATATGCGGAAAACGGCCAGACCACGGCCATCTATTGTACGGACGGCAGCAACATCTTTACGGTGCGCAGCCCCGGCAGCGCATCAGCCCCCGCCGCCCTGGTGGTGGATATCCAGGATGCCGTGTTGAATGAATTCACCGGTAGCACGGAAACCAAAGTGGATGCTGCTGAATATCTGCGCATCGTGCAGCCTGTTGGTTCGTGGAGCTTGTGGACTGCCAGTTACGCTGGAACCGATGCACTGCGGGAAGTAACAGCCTCCTTTGCAGTGTGGATCGGCGTGCAGACGATAATTATGCTGCTGGCGGTAGGAATCTTTCTGTTTTTGGTCTGGCGGCTCATCACAAAGCCGTTCCGCCAAATCGCCAAACAGCTGCAAACAATGGAGCAGACCGGGATGCTACTGCCGGACCCCAACGGCGGGCCTGCCATCAGCAATGATATGGACTTTTTGCATTACGCTTTTGCCCAGCTGGGCAGCCAGCTGCAGGCCACGCTGGAACAGGCATATCATAATAAAGAGCTCGCTTATCAGTCCGAGATCAAATACTTACAGGCGCAGATCAATCCGCACTTTTTGTACAACAGCTTTTACCATTTGTACCGAATGGCCAAAATGGAGGACACCGACGGCATTGCCGAGATGAGCCTGAAATTAAGCTCTTACTACCGTTATATTACCCGCAGCGCCCAGCCGGTTGTTACCCTGGCGATGGAGTACCAGAACATTGTGGATTATACCGAGATACAGACCATCCGCTTTGGTGACCGCATCACGGTGCAGCTGCAGCCCCTGCCGGAACCTTACCGCGAACTCGCCGTGCCGCGCTTTATTTTACAGCCCCTGTTCGAGAACGCATATAACCACGGCGTGGAAAAAATGGAGAACGGTCTGATCCAGCTGCGGTTTAAGATGGAACCTGAATTTTTGAATATTTATGTTGAAAATAACGGCAGCTGCCCAGATGCCGAGCTGGAAAAACTGACCCAGTACTTGAACAGCACTGACCGCAAGGCCGAGTGCACCGCCCTGAAAAACGTAAAGCTGCGTATGCAGATGCAGGGTGGCGACTTGCAGGTGAGCCATGGCACGCTGGGCGGCTTTGGGGTCAGCCTGCGGCTGCCGTTGCATCCCGCTCACTCGCTGAACACCGAACAGCAAAACGGGCAGCCACAAAAGGAGGAAACCAGCCATGCAGACACTGTTGCTTGTGGATGATGAACCAAATATTGTAGAGGGCCTTGCCAGCCAGTTTGATGGCCGGTACGGCGGTGATGTGATCGTGCTGAAAAGCTTTTCCGGCCTGCACGCGTTATCCATTCTGCAAAACAACAAGGTGGATGTGGTGTTGTCTGACATCCGCATGCCGGATATGGACGGCCTGACTTTGCAGCGGGAAACGGAAGTGCTGTGGCCGCACATCCATTTCGTGTTTTTGAGTGGCTTTGATGATTTCCAGTTTATCCATCAGGCGTCCAAATCGCCGCTGTACCATGGGTATCTGCTCAAAATGGAAGGCGACGAGGTGGTACTGAACAAGATCGATCAGGAGATCGCCCAGTGCGCAGCCGAAGCACGCGCCGAGCTGGAGCAGGGCGAAATGCAGCGCCGTTATGCCCGCATGCAGGGCTTTTTGCAGCGCGCTGCGCTGGAAGGTTTTGTGCGTGGCGGCGGCAGCTGGCAGCAGATCCAGCATAGCCTGCCCAATCTGGAGATGACGCTGGACCCCACCCGCCCCGTGGCCATGGTTCTGGGCAAAGATACCGCAGCCGAGGCAACGGAGCATCTGCAAAGCCTGATGCTGGCGGATAACATCCTGGCCGCGCAGTTCCCGCAGCTGGTGTTTGAATCCCTGATGCCGGAAAGCGGAACCTTTGTGTGGTTGCTGCAGGGTGCTGCACCGGAGAACCCGCCTGCAACCAATTATCTGTATGCTGTGTTTGAAGCGTTGCAGCAGCAGTTGAGCGATACCGCCAACTGCCCGGTCAGCGTGGTGGTTGGCAACGCCGGACCGTTTGAGAATCTGGCCGAGCAGTACAGCCTGCTGAACCGCATCTACCGCATGGTGGACCAGAGCGCCGGCCGCCTGCTGATCGTGGACGAAAATACTTACGCGGATCTGCTGCTGGGCACCGGCAGCGCTTCCATCCAGAACCAATTCCAGTTTTCGGCACTGTTGCAGCAGTTGGACCAGCTGATGCGCACAGGCACTGCGGATACTGTATGCACCATGATGCAGACAACATTTTTTGATGCTGCCGAACCGCCCCAACTGGACAGCGAACAGCAGCTGCTGCTCTTCACCCTGCTGCTGAACGTGCGGCGGGAAATTTTTGCCGAACAGCTGGGAGAAGAGCCCGCCCGCGATACGGCCTGCTTTGACCTGTTTAACGCCTACCTGCGCAGTGGTGCCGCCACCCAGCTGGAAATGCTGCACCGCTTTACCGACCTGTGCGCCGAAACCTGCCGCCAGCGCGAGGAAAACGAAACCCACAGCACCCAGGCCATCATCAAGCGGATCAACCGTTATATTGAGGACAACGTGGAAAACTATGACCTTTCCCTGACTGCCCTTGCCCGCATGACCGGCTTCAACCCGTCGTATCTGTCCCGCTTTTACCGCATCAATACCGGCAAAAAGCTTTCCGACCAGATCGACGAGGCCAAATTGCAGCACGCGAAGAAATTGATCGCCCAGGGGGAACTGGTCAAAAATGTGGCCGAACGTACCGGTTTTGCCTCGCCGTCGGCGTTCATCCTGTTCTTCAAACGCAACACTGGGGTAACGCCGAGGCAGTATTTTGAGAGCGAAAATAAAAGTTAGGGTAAGGCGGGAATTGTGCGGTGTTGCCCTAACTGAAATGTAAACAGAACAGCATTCCATGTCAATTTCTATTGATTGAAAATGACACTTGCAGTGAGTACAATAAGATTATACGAAGCGCGCTAGTTTTTGTACGGAATGACAGGGACGGCAGGGGAGCCGAACATACCACCACATGCTGCTTCCCGGTTTGCCCCCAACCAAATCAAAAGGAGGGACCACTTTGAAAAAGTCTACGAAACGCAGCGCTGCCGCGATGGCAGCAGCTATGTCACTTTCACTTGCCCTTTCCGCTTGCGGCGGCAGCTCTTCTGCTGTAGCATCCAGCACCGCAACCGCAGCATCTGATTCCACCGCTGCTTCCTCCGCCACTACCGCAGCAAAACCCGTTGCTGACCTGCCCGAAGGCCTGGAATGGATGACGCCGTTCGATGAGACTGTTACCCTGAATGTTTGTGTTGGCTGGGACGCCGACAGCAGCGTGAAAGACGGCACCACCCCCGAAACCAACTCTCTGGTCCAGTTGGCAAAAGACTACCTGAACATTGAACTGAACTTCCTGTGGATGGTTCCCAACGATCAGCTTTCCGAGCGTCTAGCTCTCCAGTTCAGCTCCGGCGAGCTTCCTGATATCGTTATGCTGGACAGCGAAAACTTCTATGAATTCCTGGATAGCGATTACCTGCGTGATCTGACCGACGCTTACAATAACGATGCAAGCGACGATGTGAAAAACATTCTGAACATGCTGGGCGAAGCCCCCATGCAGTATGCTTCCCGCGATGGCAAGCTGTATGGCATTCCCGCTGCACTGGACCCGACCGAAGGCGTTGCCGGTTTGTACTACCGTTCTGACTGGCTGGATGCCCTGGGGCTGAGCGAACCCACCAATGTGCAGGAAATGAACGATATGTTGGTCAAGTTTGCTGAGTACGGCCCCACCGTCAACGGCGGCAAGGATACCGCAGGCCTCGGCTCCACTTCCGGCGTGCTGAACACCAACTTTGCTCTGGCCGCTTACTTCCAGGCTTACGGTGCATACCCCAACAAGTGGATCATGCGCGATGGCGAACTCGTCAACGGTATCGTTCAGGACGAGATGGTCGATGCTCTGAACGGCCTGAAAGACCTGTATGACCGCGGTGCTCTGGCACCCGACTTTGCAACCTGGAACTCTGACCAGTTCACCGAGCGCGTTACCTCTGACCAGGTTGGCGCTACCTTTGGTACCTACTACATCCCCGCATGGCCGCTGAACCAGAACAAGGATGCCAACCCCGACGCCGACTGGAAAGAAATCAACCTGCCCAACCTGGGCGGCAATGCAAAGCCCGCTATGAACCAGGCTTCCATCCAATTCTTTAACGTTGTTACCAAGAACGCCCCCGAACACGCAGAAGAAGCTCTTGTCAAGCTGATCAACCTGGGCATGGCTGTCAACGAAAACTGCGCGACCGATAAGACCATCTTCAATGGTCTGGATAAAGCCGAGAACGGCGCATCCGTTTTCTATCTGCCGGTTTACATCTACTTCCCGGTACCTTGGGCAACCTACCGCCCCGAAATCTGGGCAGCTTATGAGGCAAAGGATCGCGATTCTCTGAAGGTCGAGTACGAGAAAGTCATGTACGACTATATGGATGACTGGCTGACCAACGGCAACAACTCTGAAAACCGCGGCACCTCCTGGGGCCAGTACAAGAGCCGCCTGGAAAAGGGCATGGGTATTGACATTGGCCTGACCGCACGCGAGACAGGTTTCTATGAGACCAACTACTTCTACGGCGGTGCAACCGCTACTGAGCAGCGCGCTTCCTCCACGCTGTCCGATACCGCAACTTCCTTCATCATTGAGTACATCATGGGCCAGAAGACCGAAGCCGATTGGGAAAGCTTTAAGCAGAGCTGGAACGACATGGGCGGCGCTGACTGGACCAAGGAAGTCAATGAGCAGTACAAGAGCATTGCTGGCTGATGTGTAAAGCAAAAGCTTTTGCGCTGAATTTCATGTAACGTTTCCTCTCTACACCATATCTTCCCCTTCACCCCGGCCGTTTCTCCTCCAAGGAACGGCCGGGAATTTTTTAGTTAGGAGGGAGGAGTTGGGGGAGCGCTTAATGAATTTTAATGAATAGAGAATAAATAATAATTGTGGTGGACCGCGGCGCGATGCCCTCATCGCGCCTGGGAGAAACATTGAAATACACGGCGGACGCTGCAAACAAATGGAATTCGAACATAAAAAGGCAGCGCCCGGTGCAAATCTCGTACCGGACACTGCCTTACATTCAATTTCTAATTACCCATTGCTAATTATCAATGCTTTTCCGCTCTTTTTTCCATTCCGCGCAAAAAATCTTTATAAATTCCGGGGTCGGAATCTGGAATAACGGTGGCATTGCAGGTTTTCTGATAGAATTCCACCGGGCCAACGCTGCCAATGATGGCATAGCCGTACCCGTATTCCCGCATGGCGGTCAGACAGCGCAGCAGCAGAGCAGTGCCCACACCGTGGCCCTGCTCACTGTCCAGCACACGGGTGGGACCGAAAAAGTCCGGCGCGGTGGCATCGTAACAGGCATAACCCACGATCTCGCTGCCGCGGGTGGCAATCCAGCAGCCAATGGGCGTATGGGCAAAACTGACAGCGCATTCACCGGCAGCGCAGTCGCCAGAGTGGGTGCGCACCCACTCCAGCACGCGCTGGCGGTCCGGCGCCATGGCACGGCGGATCTCGACCCCAAACGCGTGGCTCCGCGCCAGGGCCGAGGCTTCATCAGGCAGGTCATACAGTTTAACAAGCATATCAGGCATGGGAAAACCTCCAATTTGGGTGTGTGGATATTAGTAGCAAGAAGTAAGTTAGGAGTTAGGAAGGAGGAGGTAGGAGTTGTCTCGGTTTGGGTTGGAGAGGAAAGAATGGATCAATGGGACAGGTAACGATATCCATATCGAATGACTAATTCCTCATTGCTCATTTCTAATTATACCAACTCCTAACACCTCACTCCTACTTCCTAACTATTTTCCGCCATAACCGCTGCCCCATCCGCGGCATCGCCAACGGGTTCGGGGAAGGTGAGGGTGGGGAACTGGGCAGTCAGGCGGGTGATAACAGTGGCACGCAAGGTTTCATTTTTTTGCAGCACACTACCAAGCAGGGCCATACTGCCGGTCTGCAAACCAAGGGGCTGCATGGCGGCGGCAGCCATCTGGGTCAGTTCATCAGCGGCATGGGCAATAATGGCCTGCGCCGCGGCATCGCCCTGCTGCAAGGCAGGGTCCAGCAGGGGGGCCAAGGCGGCAATTTCCTTTTTGGTTGTGGTGGGGGCATAGGTGAAGCGGATAACCGGCTGCACGCCGGGCGCACCCAGGCGCTGGGCGACCAGCTCCGTCAGAGCTGTGGCGGGGGCACGGCCATCGGCAGTGCGCACCACGGCGCGCAAAATATCCCGCCCGAGTGCATAGGCACTGCCCTCGTCGTCGATCAGATGTCCCCAGCCGCCGCTGCGGGCTTCGCGGCCATCGGCCGTGCGGGCGTAACAGATGGAACCGGTGCCTGCAATCAGCACAGTGCCCACCGGCTGGCCCAAGGCACCGGCCAGCGCCGTGACCTGGTCGCCAACGATTTGCAGCGGGCCAGTGTAGCCGCCTGCGCGGATGATATCCTGAATAAAGTTGTAAGCATCCGGGTTGCTGATACCTGCGCTGCCGATGCAAAGCCCATCGCACCCGGCCAGCCCTTCCGGTTGGGCAGCTAGCCAGGCCAGCGTATCGGTCAGGGTTTTGGCGGCAGCGGTGCGGTCGCTGTTGCAGTTCAGGGGGCCAAACACAGCGCGGCTGTGGGCTGCGGAACCGCGGGTGCGCAGCTCCACGGCGGTTTTGGTTCCGCCGCCGTCAATGCCAACATAGTAGGGCATCATTGGGCCTCCTGTTCCGGCGTGGCAATGGGCAGGCGGCCTGTTGCGGCATGGCGGCCCAGCAGAACATCCGCCACGGCGGCAGTGCTGCGGGCGGTGTATTCATACGCGGCAAGGGTGTAGACACTTTCCGGCAGGGGGAAGAGGTCATACGGGTTGCGCAGCGCCACCACAATAACGGGCTTGCCGCTGTGCTCAGCCAAGGCCTTGGTCAGCTCCAGCTGCTGTGGATGCAGGTGGCCGTTATAGGTGCCGATCACGATACTGGTGTAGCTTTCGGCGCGGCGCACCCACTCGTAAATTTCATCCTCGCTGGGATCAATGGGGGTGGTAAAGCCGTCCCCACCCAGCGCTTTAGCCATCATAACGGGGAAGCTTTGCTGCACATCGTCCACCACATTGCCCACAAGGCCGGTGCGGTAGACCTGGCAGCCCAGGCACAGTGGGTGCCCGCCCACGTTAGGGCGGCCTGCTTTGGGTACATGCACTTCGGTAATGGTGGCGCGCAGCAGCTTGTCATTCAGGGCGGCGGCCTGGTCAGCGTCAAACGCGGCGGGCACGGCGGCCAGCTTGGCCTTAGCGGCCAGAATGCGGTCCACACTTTCTTCCATCTCTTTGCGGTCCAGTTTGCCGGACTGCAAAGCTTCGGCGGCAGCCTTGGCGGCTTCGCCGGAAAGCAGGGTGGTGTGGGAAAGCAGCACCAGATCCACCCCGGCGTTCATGGCGGCCAGCACGCCGTTGACCGAACCAAAGAACTTCTGCACAGCCTGCATCTCCATGCAGTCGCTGGTGACAAGGCCGGTAAAGCTCATTTCGCCGCGCAGCAGGCCGGTGACGATGCGGCGGGACATGGTGGCGGGCACACCGCTGTCATCCAGCGCGGGGAACAGGATGTGCGCCGTCATGATGGCGGGTACGCCGTCGGCAATGGCAGCGCGGAAGGGAGCCAGCTCCATCCGTTCCAGTTCATCGCGGGGCTTGTCTACACAGGGCAGGGTGAGGTGGCTGTCCAGCGAAGTATCGCCGTGGCCGGGGAAATGTTTGGCCAGGCAGAGCACGCCGCCATCCTGCAGGCCGCGGATCATACCGGCGGCATACTTGGCCACGGTGGCGGGGGTATCGCCATAACTGCGCACCCCGATGATGGGGTTGGCAGGGTTGCAGTTGACATCCACGCTGGGGGCCAGGTTAAAGTTGACGCCCAGACTGCGCAGCTCTTCGCCGGTCAGCTTGCCGGCTAGATAGGTGGTTTCGGGGTCACCGGTGGCGGCCAGCGCCATGGAGCCTGGTACATTGATGCAGCTTTCCGGCAGGCGGGTCACAGCGCCGCCCTCTTGATCAATCATGATAAAAGCGTCGTGGCCGGTTTCGCTGCGGATGAGGGTTTGCAGGTCAGCGCACAGGGTCCGCAGCTGGTCCGCGCTGGCAATGTTTTCGCGGAAAAGGATGATGTTGCCGATCTTATATTCTTTGACCACCTGCACCAGCTCCGGTGTGAGGGCGGTTCCGGGAAAGCCAGTGACAAGGCGCTGGCCGATACGTTCAAGGTCTGTCATGTTTAGGCTCCTTCTGATTATGAGGGAAATTTTTAGTTAGGAGGGAGGAGTTAGAATTGTGCGGTATTGCCTTTATTCTTTTTAATTGCCCATTGCTAATTCCTAATTCGTCCAGCTCCAACCTTGTGATGCCGCAAAACTCCTAACTTATCATTCGTACATTCTCGCAAACGCTGCCCTTTCATCAAACGCTTTTGCCTCGTTCTCCCAGCGTTCCATCAGCGCGTCAAAGTCCGGCCAATCGTGGGCAAGTACATCGCTGCCGGTTAGGCGGTTGATGGGCAGCAGGGCTTTTTCGTCTTCGGGCTGGCGCAGGGCAAAATCGTTGGGGTATATCTCGCGGATGGCATACAGCAGGGCGGTGCCGGTGCGGATGGTGTCATATGCTTTGGTGTCGGTCAGGTGGATGTGTACGCCCTCGCAGCGCCTGCCTGCATGTTTGGAAGCACTGGGCGTAAAGTAAGCCGCGGTAAAAATTACGCCCGGAAGCTTTTTAGCGTTCATCCGGTCAGCCAATGCCGCACCGTTGATGAACGGTGCGCCGATCAATTCGAACGGGGCCGAGGTTCCGCGCCCTTCCGAAATGTTGGTGGCCTCGGTCAGGCAGGTGCCGGGGTAGAGCAGCGCGGTTTCAAAGTTGGGAATGGCCGGGCTGGGCATCATCCAGTACAGCCCTGTTTCGGGAAAGAGCATCTCCCGTTTCCAGCCCAGCACCGGCAGCACATGCAGCTGGCAGCCAATGTGCTGTTCCTCGTTGGCAAGGCGGGCAAATTCACCGGGGGTCAGGCCGTACCGGGTTGTAAGGGGATAGGCCCCCACAAAGCTTTCAAAACCGGGCTGCAGCAAACCGCCCTCCACCTTGCCGCCCAGGGGATTGATGCGGTCCAGCACTACCAGTTCTTTGCCCGCGGCGGCGCAGTCCCGCATCACATACAGCAGGGTGGAAATGTAAGTATAAAACCGCGCGCCGATATCCTGGATATCATAGATCACGGTATCTACCAGGTCCAGCATCTCCGGCGTCATGTGCTGGGAATCCTTGCGGTACAGGCTGTACACCGGCAGTCTGGTAGCGGGATCGGTGTAGGTTTCCACGGTAGCACCGGCGTCATGGTCGCCGCGTACGCCGTGCTCCGGGCCGAACAGCGCTGTCAGCGGGAACTGCGCGTGGATGGCATCAATGCCGGATGTCAGCATCCGAGTTACGCCGGATGTCGAGGTGATCAGGCCGAGCCGCCGCCCTTTCAGCCAGGGCGCGGCGTCAGCCAGGTGGTCAAGACCATTCAGAACCATGGGGAAACCTCCTGTTGCGGTAAACGCTGTGAAATTTTATATCAGAAAAGCTTACCAAATTGCACGGTGCAAAGAATAAACGAGAGAAAAAGATTTTTTGCCCCGCGATATGGCAAAATAATGACTTGATATGTTCATTATATTCGCGTTATAATAAAAAGAAAAGGGGGCTTTAGAAATTTTGTTTCAAAAAAGTTGAGAGTATTTTTGTACAAAATTTCTAAGGCAATACCGCATAATTCTAAGTGCCGATACGGCGAGCGAGGTGCGGCAGA
>OJAL01001349.1_pt1 | contig 13746 bp, 8 predicted proteins | sample 1589301 | NCBI WGS metagenome assembly OJAL01 (sample SAMN03283261) | human gut metagenome | biome: human-associated habitat; material: feces | host: Homo sapiens | place: USA | collected 2013
GCAGCTCATCAATGAAGAGGATGATCTTGCCCTCGCTCTTCTTCACCTCATTCAGCACGCTCTTCAAGCGCTCCTCGAACTCGCCGCGGTACTTTGCACCGGCCACTAGGGCGCCCATGTCCAGACTGAACACGGTGCGGTCTTTCAGGTTTTCGGGCACATCGCCGCGCACGATGCGCTGCGCCAGACCCTCGGCGATGGCAGTTTTACCAACGCCGGGCTCGCCGATCAGGCAGGGGTTGTTTTTGGTCTTACGGGACAGGATACGGATCACATTGCGGATCTCCTGATCGCGACCAATGACGGGGTCCAGCTTCTGCTTGCGGGCAAGCTCCACCAAATCCTGACCGTACTTCTGCAAGGCGTTGTAGGTGTCCTCCGGGTTATCGGTGGTCACCCGCTGGTTGCCGCGTACGGCGGTAAGCTGCTGTAAAAAGGCGTCCTTTTTCAGGTTAAAGGCGCGGAACAGCTCACTGGTGGTCTGGTCCTGCTCGTCCAGCAGACCAAGGAACAGGTGCTCCACGCTGATGAAGTCGTCCTTCATGGCCTTGGCTTCGCGGGCGGCGGCGCTGAGCACCTTATCGGTGGCCTGCGAGATATAGACCTTATCGGGGTCACGGCCGGAGCCGGACACCCGGGGCAGCGCGGACAGCTTTTCCGCCACGGCGGCGGCAAAGCTGCCGGGGTCAACGTTCAGCTTTTGCAGCAGCTGGGGAATCAGGCCGTTTTCCTGCGCAGCCAATGCGTGCAGCAGGTGGGCGGGCTCCAGCGCGTTGTGCTGGTACTCCACAGCCAGCTGCTGGGCGGCCTGCAAAGCCTCAAGGGTCTTTTGGGTATATTGATTGGTATTCATAAAGTCAAGCCTCCATTCATACCGGAAGGTTTATTTTAGCGGACGGATAAGTTCTGTGCTAACAGCTCCGTGCCCGGCGGCGGCAGAGCCTTGCGTTGATTGTATCGATATTCTTCTTCATGGTCTTGCACACCTCCTGCGGGGCAGTTCGTTTTGTTTTTAGCACTCTATCTGCTCGACTGCTAAAAATATACTCCTGTCCACCTGCTTTGTCAATAGGGTTCACAAAAAGTTTGCAGAATAGACGCAAAACCATGCTTTTCTGCCCAGCAGGATAAAACAAAAAAGCACCGGCAGCCTTCGCCGCTGAATTTCAGAAACTCAGCGAATTGGTTGCCGATGCTTTATTTTTAGCGTCCTCGCCTTCTCAGTCATCGCTGCGCGATGCCAGATTCCCCCTTTTGTCGCTGCGCGACATCTTCCCCCGGCCGGGGGAAGTCGGCCCTCAAAGTGGGAGCCCTTGGCAGTCCACGCAAACTTCATCTCTTTGCCAAGGCCTCTCCCTTTGGGAGAGGTGGATGCGAACAAAGTGAGCAGACGGAGAGGGCGAGCCCGCTGCCCTTTTCCGTCTTATTTCAGCGCTTCTTCCAGCACCTTCAGCAGGTGCGGGATATCCAGCGGCTTTGCGATGTGGCCGTTCATGCCCGCATTCAAGGCGTTCTGCTTATCCTCCTCAAAGGCGTTGGCGGTCATGGCAAAAATGGGGATGCCCGCCTTGCGGGGGTCGGGCAGGGCGCGAATGCGCCGGGTGGCTTCGTAGCCGTCCATGCGGGGCATCTGGATGTCCATCAGGATCAGATCGTACTGCCCGGGCGCGGACTGCTCCATCTTTTCCACCGCTTCAACGCCGTCCTCGGCGGTGTCCACAAGTAAGCCCGCTTCCTTTAAGATCTCCACGGCGATCTCCCGGTTCAGGGCGTTATCCTCCACCAGCAGCAGGTGCTTGCCGTCAAAGCTTGCCTTGGGCGGCAGGGTAGGCGTCTGCTCCGGCTGCACCCGGAAGGGTTCTGCCAGTACCTTGCGCAGCTCCGAGAGGAACAGCGGCTTTTCGCAGAAGGCGGTCACACCGGCGGCGCGCGCCTCCTCCTCGATATCTGCCCAGTCGTAGGCGGTCAGGATGATGATGGGGCAGCTGTCCCCGATGACCTTGCGGATCTGCCGCACGATCTCGATGCCGTTCATATCCGGGATGAGCCAGTCGATGATATACACGCTGAAAGCATCGCCCTGCTCCACGGCGTACTTGGTGCGGATGACCGCTTCCTTGCCGGAGATGGTCCACTCCGGGCGCATCCCGATCTTGGAAAGCATGGTGCTGACGCTCAGGCAGGTGTTGGTGTCGTCATCTGCCACCAGCGCCCGCAGCCCTTCCAGCTGGGGCAGCTGCTTGATCTCCGCCTTCTGCCCGCTGAGGGGGAAGCAGAGGTTCACGATGAACTCGCTGCCCTTGCCCGGCTCGCTTTCAAGGGTGATGGTGCCGCCCATCAGGTCTACGATATTCTTGGTGATGGAAAGGCCCAGACCCGTGCCCTGAATGCCGCTGACGGTAGAATTCTCCTCCCGGGTGAACTCCTCAAAGATATGCTTCTGGAACTCCTTATTGATGCCGATGCCGTTGTCTTTAATGCGGAACTCGTAGTTGCCGCAGCCCTTGGGCGCACCAGGCTTCTGGGCGATGCGGATGCTCACCATGCCGCCGGTGGGGGTGAACTTGATGGCATTGGAAAGGATGTTCAGCAGTACCTGATTCAGCCGCAGCGGGTCGGTGATGATGTCCTCGTCCACCACGTCCATGGTGTCGATGAACAGCGACAGGCGCTTGGAGCTGATGTTGGGCTGGATGATGGAGCGCACATCGTGCACAAGGTCCGGCAGATGCACCGCCTTTTCCTCGATCTTTACTTTTCCGCTCTCGATGCGGCTCATATCCAGCACATCGTTGATGAGAGAGAGCAGGTGCTGGCTGGAAGTGGAGATCTTTTTCAGGTAGTCCAGCACCTGTTCCTTATTATCAATATGGGTCGCCGCCAGCGAGGTGAAGCCGATGATGGCGTTCATCGGGGTGCGGATGTCGTGGCTCATGTTGAACAGGAACTCCCGCTTGGCGCGGTTTGCCGCTGCCTCGTGCCGGACAGCCTTTTCCAGCTTGCGGTTCTGCTCCTCCAGCTGAGCGTGGTATTTCTGCTCCTGCTCCCGCTTTTGCTGCTCCGCAGCCTTTATGGAGCGATGGCGCAGCGTTTGCAGCACTGCCACGCAGATCAGATAGAAGATCAGCGCAGCCAGCAGTGCGCTGCTGGCATTGCGGAACACCGCTTTTTCGTTGATATAGATATACAGATCAAAATTCTGTCCGTTGCTGTACATCCCGAAATAACAGCCGGAATTTGCCCAGTCGTGGGTATGGGTCAAGGTATCGGGCGCACCGGCCTTGCGGATGCCCTGCACCAGCGGGCTGTTCGTGGTGTACAGTCCGATGAGGCTCGGGTCGTTTGCGGCGATCACCTTGTTATCCTGCACGATAAAGATGGTGCCGCTGATGTTCTGCGGGTAGCCGTCCAGCACGCTCTGGATGGACAGGGCTGTGCCCTCCACAAACTCCGGCGGGGTCACCCGGTAAGCCAGCAGTATGGCATCCCCTGCTGCGGCGCGGTGGGTGGCAACATCCACCGCCGTGCCATCCTGTAACAGAATGCGCTTGAGATAGGTCTTTTGCGGGTTTTGCAGCACGTTCAGCGCGGCTTTCTCCCGCAGCGACTCCGCAAACTGCGCATAGCCAACATTACCACTTGTATATTCACACAGTGCTTTTCCGTTTTCGTCCAGTACGGCAATGCCGGTAAGCCAGAGGGACTCCGTTTCTGCCCGAAGGCTTTCGGGGTCGTAGAGGTCTAAGGCATCATTTTCAGCCAGCTGCCGCACTGCCACCGCCATCCGGCGCAGCGCCTTTGCGGTGATGGTGTCGTTATGTTTTTCGAAGCTGGTGGACTGCACCTTTACAAAGCTGATGGTGCGGGCAAAGTAATCCTCGGTAGCACGCATGGACTCCTGCCCGGAGAAGAGGGTCACTGCCAGCAAAAGCAGCACGCCCATCAGCAGATAGAGCGCCGCCATCCGCATATTGGGAGTGAACGTTTTCTTTTTACGGTTCAAGGGCGTCCACCTCCAGATATTTTTCCGGGTCCGGCAGATACCTGCCTACGATCTGCTTCATCGTGCCGTCGGCGCGCATGGCGGCAAAGGTCTTGGTCAGCTGTTCGTCCAGCCCGCGGGTGTCGTTCAGCGCAAAAGCCACGCCGATGCCGGTGACCAGCAGCGGCTCTTCCAGAATGCGGAAATCGGCATTGCAATCCTGCATATACTGCAAAATGGCAGTCTCGTGGGCGGCAACGGCGTCCACATAGCCGCAGTTCAGCATAGCGTACTGCACGCTGCGGTCCTCGGTGCTCAGCACTTCGCCCAGCTGCGGGATGCGGGGGTCGGTACCGGCAAGGAAAATTTCTTCCGGCTTGGTGGTGCTTTGCACCATCATGGTCTTGCCCGCAAGGTCGGCAAGCGTTTCAATGCCGCTGTCCGCATTGACCGCCACCACCTGACGGCTAGTCATATACGGCCCTGCCCAGCGGTACAGCTGCTCCCGCCCGTCCATGGAAAAGCAGCCCCAGATGCAGTCGATGGCGCCGCTTTCCACCAGATTGGTTTTCTGCTCCCAGTCAATGATCTCGATCTGCACCGCATACCCCATGCGGGCAAAGGCTTCGGTGGCAATGTCCACATCAATGCCGGTGGGGGTGCTGTCATTGCTCAGGTAGACAAAAGGCGGGTAGGAATCGCTGCCCACCGTAAGTTCGGGCAGCGCTGCCGCCGCCTGCGTTTTGCCGCAGGCGGTCAGCCCGGCTGCCGCTGCCGCCGCGCACACTTTTAAAAAGGTGCGGCGGGGTATTTTATGGTTGGATCTCTGGTTTGTCACGCGTAATTTTCCTCACATTACCATTGTAAAATATCCTGCTTCAGTTCCCCCTGCACATCCAGCAGGCACTGGATCAGCAGCGGGTTGAACGCCCCGCACGCGCCGTTTGTGATCATCTGGACAGCAGTCTCGTGCGGGAACGCCTTTTTGTAGCACCGCTCGCTGGTCAGCGCATCGTACACATCCGCCATGGAGACCAGCTGCGCACTGATGGGGATATCGTCCCCTTTCAGCCCGTCCGGGTAGCCCTTGCCGTCCCAGCGCTCGTGGTGCCAGCGGGCGATCTCGTAGGCAGTCTGCAAAAGCGGCTGGTCTGCAAAGCTTTCGGTCTTTCGCAGCATCTCTGCGCCCAGCATACTGTGGGTCTTGATCACCGCAAATTCCTCTGCGGTCAGCCTGCCGGGCTTATTCAGGATGGCTTCGTCAATGCCTATTTTGCCAATATCGTGCAGCGCCGATGCCAGCGGGATATCATCCTGCTGCTCCGGGGTCAGGTCGTAGCGGCTGGTCAGCTCCATCAGCCGGTGCAGCAGCGTCTCGGTGATGACGCGGATGTGCCGCACATGAGAGCCGGACTCGCCGTTGCGGAACTCCACGATCTGGCTCAGCACGCCTACCAGCACATCGGTGTTCTTTTCGCGGGCGCGGATCTGGTCGGACACCATCTGCACCAGCCGCCGCTGCTTGGCATACAGCTTGATGGTGTTGACCACCCGGCGGTAGACGATCTTGGCGTCAAAGGGGCGGCTAACGTAATCGCTTGCGCCCAGCTCATACGCCTTGCGGATGGCTTCTTCCGAGTCGTCGCTGGAGATCATGATCACCGGCACATCCTCGATGGTGTGGTTGGTGTTCATGGTGCGCAGCACCTCAAAGCCGTCCATGACCGGCATATTGATATCCAGCAGCACCAGCGAGATCTGCCCCGCCTTTTCCCGCAGTAGCTCCAGACACTGTTTGCCGTTCTCGGCTTCCAGAATGCGGTAGTCCCCGCCCAGAATGCTGGTCAGCATCATGCGGTTCATCATGGCATCGTCCACAAGCAGGATAGTGGGCTTTTCCTTTAAAACATCGTCCTGTGCCGCCAGACGGCTGCCCTGCGCATCCACCGCCACGGCGTCCTTGTGGTTTTTGGCCTGATACATCAAAAGGTCTGCCCGACGCACCACATTCTCCATGGGGTCGGCAAGGGTCTGCATCGCGCCGCCGATGCTCAGCGAAAGCCGGAAGTGAGGGTAGCCCGGCACCACAGCCTTTTGCACGGCATCGCGGATCTGCTCCAGCTTTGTCTTGAGGTAATCTGCCGGGATGCCGGACAGCACCAGCAAAAATTCATCGCCGCCGTAGCGGATCAGCAGATCCGTCTCCCGGATGCAGCTGCGGATGGCCTTTGCAACGGTTTCCAGTGCCAGATCTCCGGCGTGGTGGCCGTAGGTATCGTTGCAGATCTTGAAATCATCGATATCCATCAGGGCGATGCCCGCCGGGCCAAGGTTATTGCGCACCACATCCTCGTAATAGCGGCGGTTGTAGGTACCGGTCAAAGCGTCATGGTTCAGCCGCTGCCGGTAGCGCTCTTCTTTTTCCATATTCCGGGCGGTGGTCTGGGCAAACTGAGTCTTTTGCTCCTCCATCTGCTGCATCATCCGCAGCAGGTTGCGGTTGGCGGTTTCCAGTGCTTCCCGCTGGGTGCGGTTCTGCTGTTCCAGCTTTTCCCGCAGCTCCATATAGGGGGTGATATCCGTGATAGTGCCCACGATATAGCCATCGCCGTGCCATTCCACCCGGTTGGCAGCACTGGAGACCCAGCGGTAGCCGTTTTTACCCAACATCCGGAAGATGCTGTCGCCCTCCTGTGCGTAAGTCGCGCTGTTTTCTGCGTTCCGGTAGCGCAGCCCGTCCGCCATATCATCCGGGTGTACCAGCGCTGTATAGCGGTTATCGAACCTTGCCGCAAATTCTGCCCGCTCCCAGCCCAGTATCTCCAGAAAACGGTCGCTGATATAAGCAAACGGATAGCCGTTTTCCGGGTCCTCTGCGCAGCAGTGAAAACCACCCGGTATATTCTGTGCATAGCGTTCCAGCCGCAGAAGTCCCTTTTTTATCGTCTCGTCTATTTCCATCTGGTTTTCCCTGTCTCTTTCTCTGTGTACCGCACCTTGACAGCACGCGGTACACCCTGTTGCCGCAATTTACAAATTTACCTTCCTATGATGCCCCGATTTTGGGCGTACTGTAACAGTGTAATTTTATCATCAAAACCGCCTAGATGCAAGCATTTTTTGCCAATTTTGCCAGTGGGGTGGCAAGTAAAATGTATCAGAAAAAGTTACAAGGGCGAGCCTAGTGAAATCGTTCCGCGCAGCAAAAAAGCCGCCGCACAAAAAGTGCAGCGGCTTTGCGGGGTGTCACCTCACAGCCAGCGCTCAGAGATGATCCACCACATACCGGGCAGATTGATCCGACCCAGCAGATGCTCCAATACGATCAGCATGGTATTCTCCTTTCAGACCGTCCGTTTCAGCCGAACAGCCCCTTTAGCAAAAACAGAAGCAGCTTAGTCAAGCTGCCGCCGCCCAAAAGGTTGAGCAGCGGCCCAAGGCCTTGAAACATGGAAGGTTTGCTCCTTTCGTTTCTTTCCGTCCCGGCTGCTGCCGGGTGCCGGTCTGCCTTATATACGAACCAGCCCGCCGCAGGATTGCAAATACCATGGTGGTAAATATTGGGAGTATCGCAGCTGCCGTATGCCTTTACGACCCCTTCCCGTGAAAAAGTTGCTCAGAAACGCCCGCAGGCGTTTCTGAGCAACAAATCAAAAATACTATTTCCGCTGAAAATGCCCAAAGCAGCGCGGAGGGCATTTCCAATCGTCTTACTTAAAACGCTCCCATGCCGGGGTAGACGGCGCTTTCGCCCAGCTGCTCCTCAATGCGCAGCAGCTGATTGTACTTTGCCACACGTTCGGTGCGGCTGGGTGCACCGGTCTTGATCTGGCAGGTGTTCAGCGCCACAGCCAGATCCGCAATGGTGGTGTCCTCGGTCTCGCCGGAGCGGTGGGAGCTGATGGCATTGTAACCGGCCTTGTGTGCCATCTTGATGGCTTCCAAGGTCTCGGAGACAGAGCCGATCTGGTTCAGTTTGATCAGGATAGCGTTGCCCGCACCCAGCTGGATGCCCTTTGCCAGACGCTCGGTGTTGGTCACAAACAGGTCGTCGCCCACCAGCTGCACCTTGCCGCCCAGCTCGCGGGTCATCTGCTGCCAGCCTTCCCAGTCCTCTTCGTCCAGACCATCCTCGATGGAGATGATGGGGTACTTTTCCACAAGGCTCTTCCAGTGTGCGATCAGCTCGGCAGAGGTGAACTCGGTGCCCGCCTTGGGCAGCTTGTAGAAGCCCTTGCCCTTGGGGCTCTTCCACTCGGAAGCGGCGGCATCCATCGCCAGCATAAAGTCCTTGCCCGGCACGTAGCCCGCCTTTTCGATAGCAGCCAGAATGGTCTCGATGGTCTCCTCGTCGCTGGAAAGGTTGGGCGCAAAGCCGCCCTCATCGCCCACGGAGGTAGCCAGACCCTTGGACTTCAGGATAGCAGCCAGCGCATGGAACACCTCGGCGCACCAGCGCAGCGCTTCTTTAAAGGAGGTTGCGCCCACCGGCATGATCATGAACTCCTGCGTGTCCACGGTGTTGGCAGCGTGCGCGCCGCCGTTCAGGATGTTCATCATGGGCACGGGCAGGCGATTGCCGTTTACGCCGCCCAGAAAACGGTACAGCGGCATTTCCAGCGAAGCGGCTGCTGCGCGGCAGGCTGCAATGGACACCGCCAGAATGGCGTTTGCGCCCAGATTGGACTTATCCTTGGTGCCGTCTGCCTTGATCATGGCGGCGTCGATGGCGTAGATGTCGGAAGCATCCATGCCCACCACGGCGTCCGCAATGACCGTGTTGATGTTCTCCACCGCCTTGGTCACACCCTTGCCCAGATAGCGGCTCTTGTCGCCGTCCCGCAGCTCCAGCGCCTCAAACTCGCCGGTGGATGCACCGGAAGGGGCGCAGCCGCGCGCCACCGTGCCGTCCGCCAGCGTGATCTCGGCTTCCACGGTGGGGTTGCCGCGGGAGTCCAGAATCTCGCGGCCTACAACAGCTTCAATTTCCAGATAATTCATCTTGAAACCCTCCTGAATATCATTTTCTCTCCCATACTGCCCGGGCGGGCAGACGGGGAACTGCTCTATTTAGATAGTTATATATAACTAACCGTCAATATCCTACCACGCTTTGCACCCCGGCGCAAGAGCCCGGGCGGATGTTTGCGGCCCTAAATTTTTAACAGGAGCGCAAACCGCCGTGGAAAACCCGTTTACAGTCTGCCCCTTTGCGGCAGCGGGGATACGTTATGCTTACCATGTGTTTTTTATATGGCAGATATACCAAAAATTCTCTTTACTTTTTGGCAGTTCGGTTCTATACTGGTTGCGGCGTTTACGCTGTTTTCCCATTTATAGTCGTTATAGAGGAGGATTTTTGCAATGAATAAGGATCTGACGGTGGGCAAGCCGTCACAGGTATTGTGGCAATTCTGTCTGCCCATGTTCGGCAGCATCATTTTCCAGCAGCTGTACAACATCGCGGATAGTCTGGTGGCGGGCAAGTTCATCGGTGAGAATGCACTGGCTGCGGTGGGCAACAGCTACGAGATCACCCTGATCTTCATCGCCTTTGCCTTTGGCTGCAACATCGGCTGCTCGGTCATCGTGTCCCGCTACTTTGGCGCAAAGGAATACCGCGAGATGAAGACCTCGGTCTACACCTCCCTTATCGGCTCTGCGGTGCTGTGCGCGGTGCTGATGGGCATTGGTCTGCTGGGCTGCGACGCCCTGCTGGAGCTCATCAACACCCCGGAGGAGATCCTTGCGGACTCTGCGCTGTATCTGGACATCTACGTTCTGGGCTTGCCCTTCATGTTCTTCTACAACATTGCCACCGGCATCTTCTCTGCCCTTGGCGACAGCAAGACCCCCTTCTACTTCCTTGCCGTCTCTTCTTTGTCCAACATCGGCGTGGACATCCTGTTCGTGGCAGGTTTTAAGATGGGCATTGCCGGTGTGGCATGGGCTACCTTCCTGTGTCAGGGTGTCAGCTGCGTGCTGGCCATGGTGGTGGTGTTCCGCCGCATCCGCGCCTTCCGCACCGAGGGTCATGTGCAGCTGTTCTCGTGGAATATGCTGGGCAAGGTGGCCGTGGTGGCTATACCCAGCATCCTGCAGCAGAGCTTTGTCTCGGTGGGCAACATCATCCTGCAGAGCATCATCAACACCTTTGGTGCCAGCGTCATTGCAGGCTATTCTGCCGCCGTCAAGCTGAACAACATGGTCATCACCTCCTTTACCACCTTGGGCAACGGCATCTCCAACTACACCGCCCAGAACATGGGTGCCGGCAAGATGGACCGCGTCAAGGCGGGCTTTGGCGCAGGCCGCAATCTGGTGTGGCTGCTGTGCGTGCCGCTGGTGGTGCTGTACTTCTTCTTTGGCCGCTTTTTGCTGCTGCTGTTCATGAACGACCCGCAGGGCCCTGCCATTGACACCGGTATGCTGTTTTTGCGCATCCTCTCCCCCTTCTACTTTGTGGTGTCGGTCAAGCTGGTGGCAGACGGCATCCTGCGCGGCTGCGGCCTGATGGTGCGGTTCATGATCGCCACCTTCACCGACCTGATTTTGCGCGTGGGCATTGCCGCCGTGCTCAGCGCCACCGCGCTGGGCTCTACCGGCATCTGGATGGCATGGCCTGTGGGCTGGTGCATCGGTACGGCGCTTTCCATGGTGTTCTACGTCACCGCCATCCGCAAGGCACTGGCAGAGCCGTTGGCCGCTGTCGAGGCTGAGGGACAAGCCGCAGAGATCCGCGCCGAGGCCGAATTTGCCGCCGACGCCGAGATGGAAACCCTGTAACCATTTCGCAATCCGTGAATCTGTTTCATCTCACAGATAAACAAAATGAACAATTTGAAATAGTGCACAAAATCGCGCTTTAATTTTTGTATAAAGTATCAACAAAGCCGAGAAAATGCGCCCAAAAGTATGGACGGTTTGTGAATTGCGGATTTGAACCCAGATAGCTATAATAACAGACAAGAATAGAAGCAAGGCCGCTTTAGAGGGGAAGGGCCTTGCTTCCGTTTTTATCAATTTACTTTATAGAACACTCCGAAGGAGGAGATTTTTATGAAAAAGATGATCACTCGTCGTCAGTTCATGGCTGCTGCCGGTGTTGTTGCCGCAGCAAGCGCTCTGACTGCCTGCGGCGGTTCTTCCGCAAGCACTGCCGCTCCTTCTGCTGCCGGTTCCGCTGCTGCTTCCGGCAGCACCATCAAGGTGGGTGTGATGGGCCCCTTGACCGGTGACGCTTCCGTTTACGGTCAGGCTGTTGTAAACGGTGCCAGCCTGTACATGAAGCAGGTCAATGCCGATGGCGGTGTCAACGGCAAGCAGTTGGAGATCATCACCATGGACGAGCAGGGCGATGCTACGCAGGCTGTTACCTGCTTTACCAAGATGGTGGATCAGGGCATCACCGCTTTGGTGGGCGATGTTACCACCACCCCGACGCTGGCTGTCGCCGCTGAGAGCGCCGATTACAATATGCCCATGGTCACCGCTTCCGCTACTGCCGAGGCTGTTACCTACGATGCCGAGACCGACACCGTGAACGCCAACGTGTTCCGTGCAACCTTCACCGACCCGTTCCAGGGCATCAAGATGGCTGACTACGCTTACAAGAAGCTGGGCTACACCAAGGCAGCCGTCATCTTCCAGAAGGGCGCTGACTACAACGAGGGTCTGGCAGAGAACTTCGTCAACGAGTTCGAGAGCCTGGGCGGCACCATCGTCGATCAGGAGACCTACTCTGAGGGCGATGTGGACTACAAGACCCAGCTGACCACCATTCTGGGCAAGGGTCCCGAGGTAGTGTTCTGCCCCAACTACTATCAGGAAATTGGTCAGATCCTTGCGCAGGCCGAGAGCGTTGGCCTGACCGTTCCCTTCCTGGGCGGCGACGGCTGGGATGGTCTGGAGGGCTACGCTACCGCCGACCAGCTGAAGGATGCTTACTTCTGCGCCAACTACGCAAAGGGCTCCAACCCCGACTTTGAGAACGCCTACAAGGCTGAGTACGGCGAGGAGTACCCCAACGGCTTTGCACCTCTGGGCTACGATGCAGCCATGACCGTTGTGTACGGCATCAAGGCAGCTGAGGAGCAGGGTCTCGAGGCTGGCTCTGACGAGTACAAGCAGGCCGTCATCGATGCCATTGCCGGCGGCACCATCGAGGGCATCACCGGCACCTTTACCTTCGACGAGCACCACAACCCCGTCAAGCAGACCGCTATCCTGTGCTTCGACGGCGCAACCCCCGTGCTGAAGGAAATGTTCTGATCTGCGCCGTTCCATCCACCGGTGATGGAGCTGCCCGCACAGAGCAAACCCCATGATTTTCTGGAGAACGCCGGAACAGCTTTTTTCTGGTCAGGCGTTCTCCGTTTTTTATATCAAAAAGTGTAAACGCCGCAAAGAAAGGAAGTATCCAACCATGACAGTGTTCTTTAGCCAGCTGATCAACGGCTTGTCCCTTGGCAGCATCTATGCACTGATCGCACTGGGCTACAGCATGGTGTACGGCATTATCCTGCTGCTGAACTTTGCCCACGGCGATGTCATCATGGTGGGCGCATATATGTCGTGGTTCGTCATGAACCAGCTGGGTCTTGGCCCGGTCACCGCTGTGTGCGCCACCATCATCACCTGCACGCTGCTGGGCGTGGTGATCGAAAAAATCGCCTACACCCCCCTGCGCAGCGCACCCCGCATCTCGCTGCTGATCACCGCCATTGGTGTCTCCTTCTTTCTGGAGTACACGGCAGAACTGATCCTCGGCTCGGGTGCAAAGGTGATCCCCGCCTACTACACCAACCAGACCTTCCGTCTGGGCAAGGTGCCGCTGGGCCTTACCTCCATTATCACGCTGGTGGTCACCGTGCTGTCCATGCTGATGCTCACCTTTCTGGTGCAAAAGACTAAGCTTGGCAAGGCCATGCGCGCCGTCTCGGAGGATATGGATGCTGCCCGCCTGATGGGCATCAACGTCAACAGCACCATTTCCTTTACCTTTGCCGTTGGCTCGGCGCTGGCGGGCATCGGCAGCGTGCTGTACTGCTGCTCCTACCCGCAGGCTACCCCCACCATGGGCTCCATGCTGGGTCTGAAAGCCTTCGTTGCCGCCGTGCTGGGCGGCATCGGTTCTATTCCGGGTGCTATGATCGGCGGCATTGCTATCGGCCTGTGCGAGTGCTTTGTTTCCGCCATCGGCCTTTCCGCCTGGAAGGACGCTGTTACGTTTGCAATTCTGATCATCGTGCTGCTGGTCAAGCCCACGGGCTTCCTTGGCCGCAAGGTGCAGGAAAAGGTGTAAGGGGGCATAACGATGAAAACCAACCGTAAAACCATCAAAATGCCCGTGCGCTACCTGATGAACGCCGTGCTGGTGGCGCTGCTGTTCGTGGGGCTTTCCTTCCTCACCCAGAATGTGCTGTCCACCTACCAGAACAAGGTGCTGCTGACCGTGGGCATCAACATCATTCTGGCTGTCTCGCTGAACGTTGCCACCGGTTATCTGGGGCAGCTGCCGCTGGGTCACGCCGGTTTTATGGCCGTGGGTGCCTACACCTGCGCGCTGTTTACGAAGTATTCCAACCTGCCCAAGGGCGTTGCCTTTGTTATCGGTCTGGTGCTGGCATGGATCATGGCCGGGCTGTTCGGGGTGCTCATCGGCATCCCCGCCCTGCGCCTGACCGGCGACTATCTGGCCATCCTGACGCTGGGCTTTGGCGAGATCATCCGCATCACCTTGAACAACATTGATGATGTGCTGG
>OJAL01001358.1_pt1 | contig 13675 bp, 8 predicted proteins | sample 1589301 | NCBI WGS metagenome assembly OJAL01 (sample SAMN03283261) | human gut metagenome | biome: human-associated habitat; material: feces | host: Homo sapiens | place: USA | collected 2013
TGCCGGTGCCGCCGCCCATACCGGCGGTGATAAAGACCATCTGGGAGCCCTTCAGGGCATTTGCGATCTCGTCCTTGCTTTCCTCGGCAGCACGCTGGCCGATTTCGGGATCAGCGCCCGCGCCGCGGCCCTTGGTGAGCTTGGAGCCCAGCTGCACCTTGGTGGCAGCATGGTTCTTGGCCAGCGCCTGCTGGTCGGTGTTCATTGCAATAAATTCTACGCCCTGCAGACCGTCGCTGACCATGCGGTTGACTGCGTTGCCGCCGCCGCCGCCCACGCCAATGACCTTGATCGTCGTAACATTTTCATCCATTTCTTCGTCGAGCATGAGTGCCATAACTTTTGTCCTCCATCGGATATGTTATCGTAAACCTGCGCTTTTCGCACAAGAAGAGTTCGATACTATACTTATATAACTGTATCGTATCATCTTTTTGCCCCGATTGCAAGACAAATTTGTTTTTTTACAGAGGTTTTTTTCGCCGACCCGTTTCCCGTGGCCGATTCCCGCCGAATTTGCGCCCCCAAACCGGCCAAAATCTCTGTAAATCCGGCATAGCCCCGGTCGATATGCGCCGGGTGGGTGATGACCGTGGTTCCCCGGGCCGCAAGCCCCGCCAGCACCAGTGCCGCCCCGCCCCGCAGGTCGGGGGCCTCCACCACGGTGCCGCGCAAAAGGCCGCCCGGCGCAATGGTCAGCACCCTGCCCGCCGTTTCGGCCTGTGCGCCCAGGCGGCAAAAACCCTCGGCACAGCCGAACCGGCGCTCAAAGATCACGTCCTCGATGCTGCTCTCGCTGTCGGCACAGAGCATTGCCGCCGCCAGCAGCGGGGCAGCATCGGTTGCAAGGGCCGGATAGGCTCCGGTGAACACCCGGCCCGCCCCGTGCAGCCGCCCAAAGCGGGAAATTCGCACCGTATCCCCTGCCGGTTCCACCCGGCACCCCATTTGTCCCAGAATTTCCAGCACCGGCGCATAGAGCGCAGGGGCGCAGCCGGTCAGTTCCACCCGGCCGCCCGCCGCCGCACAGCCGCAGGCCAGCGTGGAAGCAAAAATGCGGTCGGGCAGGGGCGAAAAACAGCACCCGGAAAGGCCCCGCCGCCCTTCGATGCGGATCGTGGAGCTGCCTGCCCCCTCGATGCAGCCGCCGCACCGGTTCAGGAAAGCGGCCAGGTCGGCGATTTCCGGTTCCCGGGCCGCTCCCCGCAGGATGGTCCTGCCCTTGGCACAGGCAGCGGCCAGCAGAAGCGTCTCGGTGGCCCCCACGCTGGGAAAACGCAGGGTGATCTCGGCCCCGTGCAGGCCGGAGGGAGCCGTCAGCACCAGCCGCCCTTCCCCAGCTTCCAGCTCCACCGCCCCCATTTTTGCCAGCCCCGCCAGATGCAGGTCGATGGGCCGGGCCCCGATGCGGCAGCCGCCGGGCAGGCTGGTCTCGGCGCGGCCCAGCCTTGCCAGCAGGGGCGCGCAGAACAAAATGGAGGCCCGCATTTGTCCCGCTGTTTGCCCCGGCAGGGTGCTGTTGGCAGGCGGGCCGGAGAGTACTGCATCACTGCCCTCCCACCGGGCGGCACAGCCCACACCCCGCAAAAGCGCCATGCAATGTTCCACGTCCGCAAGGCGGGGCACAGCCTGGAGCCGCACCTCTCCCATGCAGAGCAGCGATGCTGCAAAAAGCGGCAGAACGCTGTTTTTCGCCGCCGGAATTTTCACGCTTCCGTTCAGTGGGCGGCCCCCTGTCACCACGATCCGTTCCTCCATGTCCGTGCCCCCATTCCGCAAAAGATACCCCACCGTATGCAAAACAGGGCCGGAGTGTGAGGCGGACAAGTTTGTTTTGTAATTTATAGCATCCTCGCCCTCTCAGGCGCTTTGCGCCAGCACCGGGTTGCGGCTCCCAGCATCCGCTTCGCGCAAACCCTTGCGCTTGCGTCTTGCTGGCCGCGGCCCCAACAACTCCTCCCTCATTCCGCCGCAGGCGGTGGTCGTCGTCGTTGCTCCCAAAGGGAGAGCCTTTGGCAATTCAACTTTATGTTTTCTATTCCGTCAGGTCTCACCTCTTGATACGGATAGGACAATACCCATCTCTCCCAACAGCATCATCAAGCTCGTTCCTCCGGAGGAGAAAAAGGGCAGGCTGATGCCGGTGTTGGGGATGGTATTGGTGACCACGGCCACATTGAGGACAGCCTGCAGGGCCACCTGCACGGTAAAGCCCACCACCAGCAGCGCCCCAAAACGGTCGGGAGCATGGGCGGCAATGGTAATGCCCCGCCAGAGCAGCAGCACGAACAGCAGCACCACGGCGCAGGCCCCCACAAAGCCCAGTTCCTCGCAGACGATGGAGAAGATGAAGTCGTTCTGGGGTTCGGGCACAAACAGATGCTTCTGGCGGCTGTTCCCCAGCCCCAGCCCGGTGGCTCCGCCGGAGCCGATGGCGTACAGGCTCTGGATGGTCTGGTGGCCATCCCCCAGCGGGTCAGCAAAAGGGTCCTGCCAGGAGCGCAGGCGGTCGGCAGCGTAGGGCACAAGGTCCGGCATAACGACCACCGCCGCCCCGATGGCGGCCGCCCCGCCCACGCCCGCCAGCACGAACCACCGCAGACCTGTGCCGCCCACGAACATCAGCACTGCCCCGATGCCCAGGATCAGCAAAGTGCCCGAAAGATGGGGTTCCAGCAGCATCAGCGCCGCCACCACCCCCAGCACCAGTACAAAGGGCAACACCCCCACCGCAAAGCTGCGCATCCTGTCATGGTTCAGCGAGATGATGTGCGAAAACACCAGCACCACGGCAAATTTTGCAATCTCGCTTGGCTGCAGGGTACCCACTCCCGGCAGCACCAGCCACCGTTTGCAGCCGTTGTATTCCGGCATAAAAAGCACCACCGCAAGCAGCACCAGCGAGACCCCCAGCAGCGGCCAGGCCAATTTGTGGAAGATGTGGTAGTCCACCCGGCTGGCCAGCCACAGCCCCGCAATGCCCATGGCAGCGTAGAGCAGCTGGGGGCGCAGGTAGGCAAAGGCATCGCCCCGCCGGTAAAGGGCCACCGCCCCCGACGCACTGCCCAGCATCACCAGCCCGAACCCCACCAGCGTGAGTACCAGCACCAGAAACGGCAGGTCCATGGCCGGCAGCGGCCGCAGCGGTACCTTGTGCCGCCCGCCCTGCGGCAGTGCCGCAGCTTCTTTCATCTCGTCACCCCCAGTTTTACTATTGTACGCCATGCTGCTGTTGGCTATACGGATATTATCGTGACGTTGTGCATATCTTGTACACTAGCTCACCCTCTCAGGCGCTTTGCGCCAGCTCCCCCAAAGGGGGAGCTTTTGACAAAATCATAAACTTTGTATCGAATGCCAAGGCCTCTCCCTTCGGGAGAGGTGGCATCGCGTCAGCGATGACGGAGAGAGTGAGCCCGTTAAAGGGGGTGACATCATGCCCAAATTTCTCCGCACCCTGCCCGAGCGGGGATTCCGCCGCCGGGCACGGGCCGTGGCGGTGCTGTTCTGTGCCGTCTGCCTGGGGCTGGCCGTGCGGCTCTTTTTCCTGCAGGTGCGCACCGACGGCTTTTATGCCGACCGCGCACAGGGCCAGCAGCTGCGGGACACCGTGGTCCCCGCTGACCGGGGGCGCATTTACAGCGCCGACGGCCTTTTGCTGGCCGCCAACAGCAGCTGCTGGACCCTGCGGGCCTCGCCCCGGGAGATGCCGGAAGAGAAAATCACCCTTGCCGCCCACGGGCTTGCGGAGATCTTAGCGCTGGACGAAGCGGCCCTGCTGGAAAAATTCAGCGACCGCCGCTCCAACGATTGCCTGCTCCGCTACCGGGTGGACCGTGTCGCAGCCGATGCTGTGCGGGACTTCTGCGAGGAAAACAGCATCACCGGCATCCGCATCAATCAGGACAGCAAGCGCTGGTATCCGCAGGGCGCGTTTCTGGCTTCGGTGCTGGGGTTCACCAATGTGGACAACGCAGGGGTGGCCGGGCTGGAGCTGAAATATGATGATCTGCTCACCGGGGAAAACGGCGTGGTGCTCACAGCTGTCAACGCCTGGGGCTACACACTGGAGCAGAGCTACGAGACCGAGCGTTTTCCCACCGAGGGGGACGGCCTGCGGCTCACCATCGACAGCTGTGTCCAGCACTACCTTGAAAATGCGCTGTCCTACGCTGTGCAGGAGCACCATGTGGCGGCGCGGGCCGTGGGGATCGTCATGGATGTGAACACCGGGGCCGTGCTGGCCATGTCCACCACGCCCTCCTATGACCCCAACGAGCCCCGCGTCATTGCCGACACCGCCGCCCGGAACGCCGTGGAGGCCCTGACCGGTGATGCACGCAAGGCCGCTTTGCAGCTGGCCCAGCAGACCCAGTGGCGGAACAAGGCCGTCAGCGACCTGTACGAGCCGGGCAGCGTGTTCAAGCTCATCACCTGCGCGGCGGCGCTGGATGCCGGAGCCATCACAAAGCATTCCAGCTTTTACTGCGGGGAATCCATCTCGGTGGCAGGCACCCGCTTCCACTGTGCCAACCACAAGCGCCATGGGGCCCAGAGCGTGACCCAGGCGCTGGAAAATTCCTGCAACCAGAGCTTCATCCAGATCGGGGGCCGGCTGGGCAGGGAGGCCTTCTGCGATTATTTTGCCGCCTTCGGCCTGCGGGAGCCCACCGGCATCGACCTGCCCGCCGAACCGAAACAGAGTCTGTACTATACCGCCGACCGGATGGGCCCGGTGGAGCTGGCCTCCTGTGCCTTTGGGCAAAGCAGCAAGATCTCCTATCTGGAAATGGCGGCGGCAGTCTGCGCCGTGGTCAACGGGGGAAAGCTGATGCAGCCTTACGTCGTCTCGGAGATCCTGGCCCCGGACGGCAGTACCATTGAGCAGTTCTCCCCTGTCTGCAAACGGCAGGTGCTCAAGGCAGAGACCAGCCAGACCATGCGGGAGATGATGGAGGCCGTGGTGCTCTACGGCGGTGGACGGAACGCCCAGATCCCGGGCTACCGGGTAGGCGGAAAAAGCGGCACCAGCCAGAAGCTGGACAGCGCCGACGAAAAAGCCCGCATTGCCAGCTTTGTGGCGGTGGCTCCTATCGACGATCCGCAGTTTCTCTGCCTGGTCTGCCTGGACGAACCCCACAGCTGGACGACCGCAGGCGGCAGCCTGTCGGCCCCGGTCTGTGCCGAAGTGCTGGAGCAGACGCTGGTGTACAGGGGCGTGCCCCGCACCACGGAAGCCCCGGCTGCCTCCACAGCAGAGACCGCCGCCGACCTCCCCGCTGACGGCGACAGTTTTGACGGAGCCTGAAAACGGGCAGCAAAAAAGACCGCCGAAGCGGTCTTGAAGTGCTTGTTTTCAGTTCTGGTGCGGCTGTTCGCGGAACTTGATCTCGCCGGTCTCGCTGTTCATGGATTCCACAATGGCAAGGCTCTCCAGCTGGATGCCCTTGCTGCGGATGAGCTCGCCGCCCTGCTGGAAGCCCTTTTCCACAGCAATGCCAATGCCCTCAACCGTGGCTCCGGCCTCCTTGGCCAGATCCAGCAGGCCCATCAGGGCACAGCCGTTTGCCAGGAAGTCATCGATGATCAGGACATGGTCCTCTGCGGTGAGGAACTTTTTGGAGACGATGACGTTGTAGATCTTCTTGTGGGTGAAGGACTGGATCTTGGTCTCATAGTTGTCGTAATCCAGGTTGATGCTCATGGACTTTTTGGCAAACACCACAGGAACATTGAACTCGCTGGCAACCACAGCGGCAATGCCGATGCCGCTGGCCTCAATGGTCAGCACCTTGTTGACGGGCTTGCCTGCAAACAGGCGCTTCCACTCCTTTGCCATCTCGCGGAACAGGGGGATGTCCATCTGGTGGTTGATGAAGCTATCCACCTTCAGCACATTGCCCTCGCGCACGATCCCATCTCTCTGAATGCGTTCTTCCAGCAGTTTCATATCCGTCTCTTCCTCCAAGCTTTGGTACTGCATTTTGATTTTACCTAGTATACCGGATTTGCCCCCCTGTTTTCAAGGTCTTTTGGCATTTTCTCTCTTGTTTTTCAGCAAAATTTGAGTATACTGGAAGCAACGGCTCCGGGTGGATTTCCGGGGCGCTCCGGGCACAGGGAAAGGTGCCCGTTTTCTGCATCCTGCCGCCTGTTCGGGCGGGATGCATTGTGAGGAGAAGGAGTATCACGCGTATGAAGACCGGATTGATCCTGGAAGGCGGTGCCATGCGGGGCATGTTCACTGCCGGTGTTCTGGATGTTCTGATGGAGCAGGGCATCACGGTAGACGGCATGGTAGGTGTTTCGGCGGGAGCAGTGTTCGGCTGCAACTACAAATCCCACCAGATCGGGCGGACCATCCGCTACAACACCACCTATTGCAACGACAAACGCTATGCCAGCTTCCGCAACCTGCTGCGCACCGGCAACCTGTACAGCGAGGATTTCTGCTACCACGAGGTGCCCGAAAAGCTCGACCCGTTCGACGACAAGGCTTTCCGGGAATCCCCCATGGATTACTTTGTGGTCTGCACCGATGTCCGCACCGGCGACCCCATCTATTATAAGTGCCGCACCGGTGATGCGGAGGATGTGCGCTGGATGGAAGCCTCGGCATCCATGCCACTGGCCGCAAAGATCGTCAAGATCGGCCATTACGGCCTGCTGGACGGCGGCGTTGCCGATTCCATCCCCATCCGCTTCTTTGAGTCCATCGGCTACAAGCGGAACCTCATCATCCTGACCCAGCCCAAGGGGTTTGTGAAAAAGAAGAACCCCATGCTGCCCGTCATCCGGGCACGGTATCTGCGCTATCCTGCCTTTGTGGAGGCTGTGGCTGACCGTCACGAGCGCTACAACGAAACCCTGAGCTACATCTCCATGCTGGAGCAGTCCGGCAAGGATTACGTTATCCGCCCGCCCATCCCGCTGGAGATCGGTGCCATGGAGCGTGACCCCGACCAGCTGCGCCGCGTCTACGAGACCGGCCGGGCCGTGGCACAGATCCAGGTGGATAAGATCCGGGCCTTCCTTGAAACTGCAAATGCCGAAGCCGAGGAATGATCACTGTGCTATACTGGGGCAAATCAAAACAGGAGGCACTGATCTATGAACGCTCTGGATGCCATTCTCACCCGGCGCAGCTGCCGGGAATTCACCGACAAGCCCATCAAAAGCGAAACACTGCACCAGCTGCTGGAAGCGGCCATGAGCGGCCCCAGCTGCGTCAATGCACAGGATTGGTCCTTCGTGGTAGTGACCGACCCGGAAAAGCTGGCACAGATGGCCGATGCCAACGGCCGCCCTGCTGAGCCGCTGCGGAAAGCTGCCGCCGGTATCCTCGTTTGCGGCGACCTTGACCGTGCGTTCCGCCTTGCAAAGGACTACTGGGTCATTGACGGAGCCATTGCAGCCCAGAACATCTGCCTTGCTGCACAGGAGCTGGGGCTTGGCGCAGTCTGGCTGGGCACCTGGCCCCAGATGGACCGGGTAGGGGCCCAGCAAAAGCTCTTCGCTCTGCCGGAGACCATTGTGCCCCACTCCATCATCGCCCTTGGCTACCCGGAAGCAGACCTTACTGCCCCGCGTGAGAGCCGCTATGAGGATGACCGGGTGCATTTTAACCAGTGGTAAATTTTCCAGACGAAACTGATATGCTACCCCTAGAGTAGACAGAGAAAAAAACAAAACTCTGAATACTCTGGGGGTATTTTCATGTCAAGAAAGGAAAAAAGCTATTCGGCAGAATTGAAATATCAAGCGGTAAGTGATTACTTGAGTGGAAAAGGTTCACTTCGGGAAATATGCAGAAAATATAAAATCCGGTCAACGCGTCAGTTACGAAACTGGATAAAGATGTATAATGGTCATAAGGAACTAAAATGCTACACAGGAGGCAGCCGTATGACCAAAGGGAGAAAGACAACTTATGGGCATACTTTTACAAGCCGAGAACAGCTCATTTCCACGATTGAAAGCTATATTGACTACTACAACAACCGCCGTTACCAGCACCGTCTGTTCATTCAGACACCGATGCAGGCTCATGTCTGTGCTATGAATCGGGCAGCTTGACCAACGAATTGCACAAAAAATTCGCCGTTCCTTTGTCGAAACGGCGAATGAAATCTTATATTATTTTTACTGTCTACTTGACGGAGTGCACCTCTCTTTCTCAGAGAAGCGGAACGGCCTCATTTTGTTTATTTTTTCCGGTACTCCCGCGGAGTCATGCCAAAATGCGCCTTGAATGCCCGATTAAAATAGGAGAGGTTTTCAAACCCGCACCGGGAAGCGATCGTCAGCACCGTCTCGTCCGTAGTATGCAGCGCTTCGGCGGCGGCATTCAGCCGGTATTCGTTCAGAAAGGCAACAAAGCTCTGCCCGGTCATCTGCCGGAACCAGCGCATGAAGTGGCTGGAACTGAAGGAGCAGACCCCGGCGGCATCGGCGACCCGAAGCCCCTCGGCATAATGGACAGAGATCCATTGCAGAACGGCTTTCAGCCGCCGGGTATCGGCAGTTTCCGCGGGGAGCTGCTGTTTCCCCTGCCCAATGAGCAGGGAGAGGAAGTGCAGCAGTGCTCCTTTGACCAGCAGCTCATAGCCGGGAAGCTTGGCACGGCTGGCTTCCTCCACCTCCCGCAGGCAGGCGGCGGCCTGGAGATAACACAGGTCGTTGGGAGTCAGCCGCGCAGGCAGCCGCAGCCGCCCGCTCTGGAGCGGAAGCAGGTATTTTTCGGCACAAAGGTCCTCCGCACCGCCCAGAAGCTCCAGCTCAAAGATGATGTTCTCGTATTCCATGCGCTGCCCCTCTGCCTGCCGCAGGGCGTGGAGAGTGCCGGGCGTAAAAATAAAGATATCCCCCTGATAGGCCGGGCAGGACGCAGTGCCCACCTGCACCAGCCCCGCGCCCCGCTTGACAAAGACCAGCTCCATGCTCTCCTGCCAGTGCAGTGCCACCTGCGGGAAATCTCCCGGAATGGTGCAGGGATACAGATTGAAGGGGAACCGCACGGCACCGTGCTGCTTGGTTTCCTGCAAAGAAGCCTGATTATGCATCATCCCACCTCCAGATGATAGGATTGTACCACAATTTGCTCCTTTAAGGCAAGATTTCGATTGTTTTATCTGGTATATCTTGCATTATAAATGTCAAACCTGTTTTCCGTAAGGTGTGTATCTGAAAACAAAGGAGGATCCATTATGAGCTTTACCGAAACATTACAGAGCCTCACCGGAAAGCTGCTGGCGGACTGCACCGATCAGGAGCTGTATCTGGCACTGCTGGAGCTGGTGCGGCAGAAGAGTGCCGACCGCGTGCAGCCCGTTACCGGCCGCAAGCTGTACTATATCAGCGCCGAATTTCTTATCGGCAAGCTGCTGTCCAACAACCTCATCAATCTGGGGTTGTACGAAGAAGCCCGGGATGCACTGGCCGCTGCCGGAAAGCGCCTTTCCGATATTGAGGAGGTGGAGCCGGAGCCTTCTCTCGGCAACGGTGGTCTGGGCCGTCTGGCAGCCTGCTTCCTGGATTCGCTGGCAACGCTGAACCTGCCCGGCGACGGCGTGGGCCTGCGGTATCACTTTGGCCTGTTCCACCAGTCCTTTGAGGATGGTGTGCAGAACGAAAAGCCCGACCCCTGGCTCACCGCCCACAGCTGGGCCGAAAAGACCGATGTGACCTACCCGGTGGAGTTGGCGGGCAAGGAATACACTGCCCGGCTGTACAAGCTGGCTGTCACCGGTTACGAGGGCCGCACCAACACCCTGAATCTGTTCGATCTGGATACCATCGACGAGAGCATCGTCCATGACGGCATTGCCTTTGACAAGACCGCCATCGACAAGAACCTGACCCTGTTCCTCTACCCGGACGACTCCGATGAGGCAGGCCGCCGTCTGCGGGTGTATCAGCAGTACCTCATGGTTTCTGCCGGTGCCCAGCTCATTCTGGCAGAGTGCGCCGCCCGGGGCTGCAATTACCACGATCTGGCCGACTACGCCGCCATCCAGATCAACGACACCCACCCCAGCATGGTCATCCCGGAGCTGATCCGGCTGCTGGGGCAGCGGGGCATTGAGTTTGAGGAAGCTGTGGAGATCGTTACCAAGACCTGTGCCTACACCAACCACACCATTCTGGCTGAGGCACTGGAAAAGTGGCCCCGCGCCTATCTGGATGCAGTGGTGCCCCAGCTGATGCCCATCATTGAAAAGCTGGACGCACTGGCCCGCACCCGCACCGAGGACGAGAGCCTTGCCATCATCGACAAGGACGACCGGGTACACATGGCCCACATGGACATCCACTTCACCCATTCCACCAACGGCGTGGCAGCGCTGCACACCGAGATCCTGAAAAATTCCGAGTTGCACGGCTTCTATGAGCTGTACCCGGAAAAGTTCAACAACAAGACCAACGGCATCACCTTCCGCCGCTGGCTGCTGGAATGTGACCCGCGCCTGACCGCCACGCTGGAAAAGCACATCGGTTCCGGCTTCCGCAAGGACGCTGCCGAGTTGGAAAAGCTGCTGTCCTTTGCCGACGACGAAGCCGTGCTGGGCGAGTTGACCGCCGTGAAAAAGGCCAACAAGGCAGCGCTGGCAGACTGGCTGCTGCGCACCCAGAAGGTGGCAGTGAATCCCGATGCCATGTTCGATATCCAGTCCAAGCGGCTGCACGAGTATAAGCGTCAGCAGCTGAACCTGCTGTACCTCATCCATCAGTATTACGAGATCAAGGCAGGGCACCTGCCTGCCATGCCGCTGGTGAGCATCTTTGGTGCCAAGGCTGCTCCTGCCTACACCATTGCCAAGGACATCATCCATGCCCTGCTGACCCTCTCCAAGGTCATCGCCGCAGACCCGGAGGTGTCCAAGTGGCTGCAGGTGGTATTTGTGGAAAATTACAACGTCACCGCTGCCGAAAAGCTCATCCCTGCCTGTGACCTGTCCGAGCAGATCAGCCTTGCCTCCAAGGAGGCTTCCGGCACCGGCAACATGAAGTTCATGCTGAACGGTGCGCTGACGCTGGGCACCATGGATGGTGCCAATGTGGAGATCAGCCAGCAGGTGGGCGAAGAGAACATTTATATCTTCGGCCAGACCTCCGATCAGGTCATCCACCGCTACGCCGTGGGCGATTACGACCCGGCCCAGTGGGTGGAGGGTGATGCCAACATCCGCCGCGCCATCAGCTTCCTCACCGGCCCGGAGATGCTGGCTGCCGGCCATGCCGAAAACCTGACCCGCCTGCAGAATGAGCTGATCCACAAGGACTGGTTCCAGACTCTGCCGGATTTCAACGCCTATGTCGTCCGCAAAGGGCAGGCCCTCAGCGATTACGCCTGCGACCCCATGGGCTGGCGGCGCAAGTGTCTGGTGAACATTGCCAAAGCCGGGATGTTCTCCTCCGACCGCACCATTGCCGAGTATAACCGCGACATCTGGCATCTGGGGAAGTAACCGTTTTTACTTTGCGTCATCCCAGCATCCAGCAGTTTCTTATAGAAGATGCACTGCTTTCTGTGGGAAGAGCTATCATTTCGGTACGCCGGAGCATCTGCGGACGCTCCGGCGTACCATTTTTACAGGGAAGGCTTCTGCTCCAACAGGTCTGTCATGCTGCGCAGGCTGATGCCAAGGGTGGAAAGGTTATGCAGCATCGCACTGGTGGCAGGAGGCAGGATGCCCAGAGCCCCCAGAAGGATGAGGGCCGAGTTGAAGCTGAGCACAAAGCGGTAATTGCTGCCCACCCGCTTTTGCAGGGCGTTGGCAATGGCTTTTAAGGTCACCAGCTCTTCCAGACTATCCGCGCGGATGGTCACATCGGCAATCTCCCGGGCGATGGCGGCACCGGAATGGATGGCGATGCCGATATCTGCCGCCGACAAAGCGGGCGAATCGTTGATGCCGTCGCCGATCATCACAACTGTATGTCCCTCGGCTTTTGCATCGCGGACAAAGGCGGCCTTATCCTCCGGCAGCACCTCCGCAAAGCAGCGGTCTACCCCCACCTGCGCCGCAATGGCGCGGGCAGTGCGGTCACTGTCACCAGTCATCATGACGGTCTGAGTGATGCCCAGCTTTTGAAGCTGGCGCAGCACCTGTGCCGCCTCCGGGCGCAGGGGGTCTGCGATGCAGATAACCCCCACCAGCACCCCGGATGCGGCCAGATACAGGTGGGAGTACTGCGGGTCCAGCCCATCAAACTTTGCCTGTTCCCCTGCCGGGATGGTGCAGCCCTCGTCCTCGAAAATAAAGTGGGAGCTGCCGATGACCACCCGCTTGCCCCCTACCCGGCTGGCAATGCCATGGGCCACGATGTACTCCACCTCGGAGTGCATCTCTTCGTGAGAAATTCCCCGCTCCTTGGCAGCACGGACGACGGCGTTTGCCATGGAATGGGGGAAATGCTCTTCCAGACAGGCGGCAAGCTGCAATACCTCCTGCTCCCCGCAGCCGGAGAAAGGCACTACCTGCACCACCTGTGGGGTGGCACGGGTGAGGGTGCCGGTCTTATCGAACACGATGGTGTCCGCCTTTGCCAACGCTTCCAGATACTTGCCGCCCTTTACGGTGATGTGATATTCCCCGCACTCCCGCATGGCAGAGAGCACCGCCAGCGGCATGGAAAGCTTCAGCGCACAGGAGAAGTCCACCATCAGGATGGAGATGGCCCGGGTGACGTTGCGGGTAAAGGCATAGGTAGCCACCGTACCGGCAAGGCACCACGGCACCAGACGGTCGGCCAGCTGCAAAGCCCGGTTTTCGGTGCCGGACTTGAGCTTTTCCGATTCCTCGATCATCGCCACGATCTTATCGTAGCGGTTGGCACCGCCCTCTGCCTTGGCCACAAGGACGCATTCGCCCTCTTCCACCACTGTTCCGGCGTAAACGGTGGCACCGGTGGTCTTGCGCACCGGCATGGACTCGCCGGTCAGGGCAGCTTGGTTCACCATGGCTTCGCCTTCCAGCACCGTGCCGTCCAGCGGGATCATGTTGCCGGAGCGCACCACTACTTCGTCCCCGGCATGGACACGGGTCAGCGGAACCAACACCTCGCCCTGCGGGGTGCGCACCCAGACCTTATCCACGTTCAGCGCCATGCTGCGGGCAAGGTCATCCAAGCTCTTTTTCCGCGTCCACTCCTCCAGCAGGCTGCCTACCGTCAGCAGGAACATCACCGAACCTGCGGTGCTGTAATCCCCCCGCAGGAGGGAGGCGGTAATGCTGAGCGCATCCAGCACCTCTACCTCCAGCTTGCGGTGCAGCAGGCAGCGGATGCCTTTCCAGACAAAGGCGATGGAGCGCCACACCGTATATGCCGCCGCAATGGGCGCGGGCAGAAACACCTTGCGGAACACCCGGCCCGCCACAAGGTTGACCATCTTCTCCTGATATTCCTGATTGATTTTCCGGCTATCGTGGGAAGTGACCAGCACCTCTAGCTCTTCGTTGTCAAAGCGGTAGGCTGCCAGCAGGGCGACGGCATCCTTCCGGTTGCCCCGGTAGGTCAGCACCACATCTCCGGTGCGCTCGTAGACGGTGGCTTTTTGAATGTTGTCCTGCCCGTTCAGGTAGGCTTCCAGCACATCTGCCCGGTGCAGGGTCATCTGCACGGCGCAGACGTGCACCCGCATCCGTCCCTTCCCTTCATGTAAGATCGTACA
>OJAL01001360.1_pt1 | contig 13631 bp, 9 predicted proteins | sample 1589301 | NCBI WGS metagenome assembly OJAL01 (sample SAMN03283261) | human gut metagenome | biome: human-associated habitat; material: feces | host: Homo sapiens | place: USA | collected 2013
GCTCCGACACCGCCCAGTACGGCGACTACACCAACACCTGCATCGACGAGCACGTGCGTGAGCGCATGCAGTACCATCTGCAGCGCATCCAGGACGGCTCCTTCGCCAAGGAGTTCATCGAGGACCAGGATGCTGGCGCTCCGAAGTTCAAGGCTCTGCAGGAAGAGTATGGCAACGTCCGCATCGAGACCGTCGGTCCGAAGCTGCGCGCCATGTTCTCCTGGAACAACGGCAAGGATGACGACGCTGATATGGCCACCTTCACCGGCAAGATCGCCCGTGGCTGATGTGGCTCATTCGGCTAATCGCTGAGTCTTTTACAAGACCGCTGCCCTTACGGGTGGCGGTCTTTTTGTATGTTCTGTCGCATATTGTTCTAGGATAGATATGTACGGTTTCTTACGGTTTTTCTATAGGAAGAGATGTCATGGTCACTGCGACTGGTCCCGCACCTGGTTCTGAAATGACAACGTCGGCTGAACCTACCGAAGACCGTAGCACGTCAGGAGTTCTGCACGTTGCCGCGATTTTCGCCTCGCATATGGTGTTGCAGCGTAACAAGCCCATCGCCGTGTTCGGCGCGCTTGATGCCGATTGCGCCGGACTTGAGGTTTCCGCGGAAATCCGCGATTTCGATGGTTCCGTGATCGTGCAGGCGCATGCGTACGCCTCCAAAGAGATCAAGAACGGTTTTTCACCGTGGCGCGTCATGCTGCCGGCACAGCCCGAAGGTGGCCCTTACACGTTGCGCGTCACCGCAGGCAACGATTTCATCGAATATTATGACGTGCTTATCGGCGAAGTATGGCTGGCCGGCGGTCAAAGCAATATGGAACTTGAATTGCGCAACAGTGAGGACGCCGAGGAAGCCCTCGATAACTGTGCCGATCCGTTACTGCGCTTCTACAATGTGCCGAAAACCGGTGTGATCAATCGCAACGCCGAACATGCGGCAAGCTGGCAGGAATCATCGCCCGAAAATAGTGGCGTGATGAGTGCCGTAGCGTACTATTTCGCGCGAAAACTGCGTGATGAACTTGATTCCGACCTTCCAATCGGCATTATCGACTGTTATATCGGGGGTACGTCGATTAGCTGTTGGATGAGCGAGGACGCACTGAATTCCAGTGAATCCGGGCGCGGCTATCTTGCGCGCTATGAGCAGGCGGTCGCAGGTAAAACGCAGGAACAGTTCGATTTGGAGTACGGCGAATGGCAGTCGCGTTCTGATACGTGGAATGCGTCGATCGCAGCCGCCCGCGAAGACGATCCTGATGTGACGTGGGATACGCTGACCCAACAGTATGGCGAATGCCCGTGGCCGCCGCCGATGACGCCGACCTCGCAGTGGCGTCCGTCAGGCGCGTTCCATGCCATGCTGGAGCGCATTGTGCCTTACTCCTTGGCGGGATTCCTATGGTATCAGGGCGAGGAAGACGAGCCGTATTGCGGATCCTACCGTGAGTTGCTGGGCATGATGATTGGTGAATGGCGTGCGCTGTGGAGCGAAAGCCTGCCGTTCCTGATCGTGCAATTGCCGCAGTGGATTGACAAGAAGGTCGACGAGGGCGACGGCGATCCGATGCTGTGGCCGGTGTTGCGCGAGGCCCAGTGGGATGCCGCGCAGTCCATCGACAATGTGTTCGCCATCTGCACTATGGATTGCGGCGAATACAACAACATTCATCCGGTTGATAAACGTACACCGGGCGAACGTCTAGGCAATTGTGCGCTTCGCCAAGTGTATGGTATGAGCCGTATTCCGGTGTATGGGCCGACTGTGCTGGGTTTCCGCTGCGACGAAGGCGGCCGCGTACGCCTGTTCTTCCGGTACGCGCACGGCCTGCATTTCAGCGGTACTACGCCCGACAGTTTTGGTGACGAGTTCGCCAAGAGCCTGCCTTCGCTGGTGCGTCTGCCGGAACGTTCCGGTTTCGAGCTTGCCGGTGCCGATGGTGTGTTCCATCCGGCCTACGCCGCGATTTTCGTGGATTGCGATATTGACGATCTGGTCAACGCAAAGGTCAACGTGGTCGATTACAACGCCACGGAATTCGGTATTCCGATCAACAGCCGCAGTATCGGCACGATTACGTTGGCCACGCCGGAAGTGCCAGCGCCGGTGATGATGCGCTACGCATGGCGTAGCTGGGGTCCGGCACCGTTGTTTAATGACAATAAGCTGCCTGCTCACCCATTCAAGCTAGACCTGACCGATCACACCGACTCTGATTACGCTGAATAATCGCGTTGAATGATTGTCGATAGTTAACAATGAATAGCGTGCGATTGCTGTGCTTATAGTGTGCTGCAATCGCACGCTTTATATTGTGATTGAAGTCCTGCTGATCGCACGTCAGTCAAATACGAATCAAATACCAGTCAAATAAAAAATCGTTGAAAAATCAACGTTTCTGTGATTTATGCCACCAAAATCGCAGAAACGAATCAAATAAAATGCGCTGCACTGCGAGCGCATAAGCTATTGCCAGAGGTCCGGGCCGAATGATTCCAGGTATGCGGTCAGTTCGGCGGCCATCTGCTCGTCTTCCGGAACGCGCGGATGGCCATCCGTGCCGCAACCGTTGCGCGAATACAAGAAATGTTTCACGTGAAACTCGCCCTCAGCGCGAAGCGTATCGCGGCCGTTGCCGTGGAAGATGGCGTGGAACTTACCGTCACGACCAAGAGCTACGTGCGCGACCTGTTCTGCATGGCAGACAAGGTCGACGTGAAGGTTTCGGTGGCCGAGGGCATGGTCTCGCTGCTTCCGGGCGAAAGCGTCATGCTGCACATCGCCACCGCCGATGTCGCAGCGCTTGCCGATCCGGGTACGTTCGCAGCCGCCAACGTGCTGCGTTCCGTCAACGATCTGAAGCGTGAATGGTGAGATTCCGCGAATGTGCCGTCTACTGAAGCGATAGAAGAGTGGATAGAGGACTACTGAAATTTCAGTTGACGTGTTCGGTTGAGTAAAAACATAAGTTGAAGCGCCGCCAACCTTAAGAGACGAAAGTGTTGTGAACACTGACTTTTCAAGAGGTTGGTCGGCGCTTTTGCTGTACGATGTAGATGAACCGTTTAAGTTGCGATTTAAGTTAAGAAGAAGGACACGGACATGCCTATTCAAAAAAGCAAGGTGACGATTTTTGACGTTGCCAAGGCTTCGGGAGTCTCTAGTAGCGCCGTTTCGTATGCGCTCAACGGCAAGTCTGGTGTTTCCGATGTGACCCGAGACAAAGTGTTGAAGGTCGCACACGAACTGGGATGGAAGCCGAATGGCGCGGCACAGGCGCTGGCCAAGGCGAAGACGCAGCGCGTGGGTCTAGTGTTGGATTACGACCCGAAGCTGCTTTCCGTCGAATCCTACATGATGGAACTTATTTCCGGTCTTGGCGCCGAGCTGGAAAAATACGATTATTCTCTGCTGGTACGCATGGCCGTGGGTGAGGACGCGAAGCTTTCGATCATCGATGATTGGATTGCTACTGGCAACGTCGACGCCATGCTGCTCGTCAAGGTCGAGCTTGGAGACCCTTGCGTTGCCTTGCTTGAGGAGCATGCGGAGATGCCGGTGCTTGCCATTGCCGATGCCTCCGTGGTCGGCAACCTGCCGAGTCTGTCAAGCGCCGACGCCGATGCCGTGCGCCAAGCGGTGCGATACCTGTATGATCTCGGGCATCGTCAGATCGCCCGCGTCGGCGGTCCCGAATCGCTTGCGCACTCGTATATTCGCGATTCCGCCTTTGCGGACGTCGCTTCCGAGCTGGGCATGCGTTATCGTTGCCTGCACACCGACTACACGCCGGAAACCGGTCGCGAGGCCACGAAGCGCCTGCTGGCGTTCTCTGAGCATCCGACGGCGATCATCTACGACAATGATGTGATGGCGTTGGCTGGCCTTGGCGTGGCAGCTTCGCAAGGCATCAAAGTACCGGAGGAAATCTCCATCATGTCGTGGGATGATTCCCTCATGTGCACCGCGGCTTATCCGAACCTGACCGCCATGGGCCGTGACGTGGTCGATACCGGTAAGCAGGCCGCCGGATTGCTGCTCAAGCTGATCGGCGGCGAGCGTGTGGGGCATCTGATGGAAGGGCCGTACGAATTGCGTGCCCGCGCTTCGACCGGTCCCGCTCCGGCAGCGGAATAAGATGCGATGATGAGTTAATGCGATGATGCATTAAAAAATTGCGATTGCGCATTTGCTGTGCCCTGACAAGGGCAGGATGAAGGCGAGCAGCGAGCCGATCACGGCAATCACCGCAAGGGTAACGCCATACAGGATCGCGACGGTGTTGCCGGACTGCTTTGACATGTACCACAGGTCGAACGGCGCGAGTCCCCAGAACAGCCCGGGAATCGCGGATTGGAAATCAAAATCTGAAATCTGAAATCGTAATCTGAAATCAAAAAGCGCCCGTGCCCCTCGCTTGAGGCATGGGCGCATTGTGGCCTTACGACTTCAGGCGCGCTTCTGTGTGATCTGATAGGCGGCGAACAGCACGACCAGCCAAATCACGCCGGCGACCACTGCGATGCGATAGCTTGCGGAGAAGCACATCAGCACCACGACCAGCAGCATGAACGCGATCACCACATACGGCGTCACCTTGGCGAACGGCAGCTTGAACGCAAGTTTGTCAAGTGCTTCCTGGCCCTTCAATCCCTTCAAATCATTCGGACCGTCGCCGGCGGCGACAACGCGACGGAACTTAATTTCCGTAAGCATAATCATGATCCAATTAATCGCAGCGGCAATCGTGGCGATCGACATCAAATAATTGAACGCGAAATCAGGCCACACGAACACCACCACCACGGCGATCGCAATGATGATGGCCGACGTGATCACACCCCCGACCGGAACGCCGCGCTTGTTCAGGCGGCCCAGATACGCGGGCGCATTGCCCTGCTTCGCCAACGAATACAGCATGCGCGAGTTCGCGTACAGGCCGGAGTTGTACACGCTCATCACGGCGGTCAAGCACACGAAATTCAGAATGCCGGCGGCCGCATGCACGCCCACCGAGTCGAAAATCTGCACGAACGGGCTGGAATTGCCGTCGATCGTGCTCCACGGCACCACGGCCATAATCACGCCGAGCGCGCAGATGTAGAACACGAGAATACGCCAGATAATGCCGTTCGTGGCCTTCGGGATGGTGGTGCGCGGATTTTCGGTTTCGCCCGCGGTGATGCCGATGAGCTCGGTGCCGCCGAAGCTGAACATCACCACGACCAGCGCCATCAGCAGGCCGGTCCACGTGCCGTCCGCATTGCGAGACATCAGGCCATGCGGCAGGAATCCGCCGTCAACGGTAAACCAGTTGGCGAACGACGCGCGAATGCCCGAAGCGGTCGGCACATTCGCGATGATCACATACAAACCGCCGAAAATCATGGCAAGCACGGCCACGATCTTGATGATGGCGAACCAGAATTCAAATTCGCCGAACTTGTTCACGCCCATAAGATTCAGCGCCGCGATGGCCACCAGGAACACCGCCGCCGACACCCACTTCGGAATGTTCGGGAACCAGTAATTCACGAACGAGCCAACCACGGCCAACTCCACCATGGCCACGAGCACGTAGTTGAACCAGTAATTCCAGCCGGAAATAAAGCCGGCTCGCTTCGACCAGTACTGCGTGGCGTAATAGCTGAACGCGCCCGCCTTCGGATCCTCGACCGCCATTTCGGACAGGGCGCGCACGATCAGGAAAATCGCCAGACCGCCGATCAGATAGGCGAGCAGAATGGCCGGGCCCGCCAGCTGAATCGACTCGCTGGAACCATAGAACAGGCCGGTGCCGATCGCGCCGCCCAATGCGATCAATTGAATATGACGATTCTTCAAAGACTTGCGCAGCGTCGGCGGAACCGGCACATCGTCGGTTTCGCGCGGTTTCTTCGCAACGGTTGCGTCGCTCATGAATGCTTCCTCTTCTTGGGTGCCTCGGCAATATTCGGCAAATTCGGCAAAAGTTTGCGATCTTGGCGATGTTGCGTTCGGCAGTAGTGGTAGGTGACGCGCCTATGGTTTTTGGTATGGCGCGTCTTCCCCGATTGTAGCTGTAGCGCGTGGATTCGGTTTCATAGTGTTCAATAGTTCGATAGTTCAATAAAATGAAGGTTTTGGGAGCAATGGTTGGTGCTGCTTGAGCGCTACGGGCTGGAGGTCGTCATGGCATTCATCAAAGACATGGTGCGTATGTGGTTGCATGCGTGGAAGCGATTCATCTCCATCGCACTGATCTCGTTGCTGGGCGTCGCCGTGCTTACGGGCATTTACGCGGGTTGCCGAGACGCTTTTCTTGCGACGGATCGTTTTTTCGACACCCAAGGATTGCACGACATTCAGGTGTTGTCGACGGCCGGATTGACCGATGACGATATTGCCGCGCTCCGTAAGATTTCCGGTGTTGCGAAAGTGCAGGGCGAACGTTCGCAAACCGTGACCGTCGATCTGAACGGCAAAAAAACCGTGACCATGCAGGAGATCGGCACGAACGGCATTGACCAGCCGTATCTGCAGAGCGGACGCATGCCGGAGAAGTCCGGTGAGATCGCGGTGACGCGCAAATTCATCAAGGATTCCGGATATAAAAAGGGCGACCATATTACGGTGACGCCGCAGGATTCGGCGTCTTCTGCTTCTTCTGCGACGTCTTCCGTGACCGATTCTGGTGAATCGGACAATCAGGCACCGAGCTTCCCCACCGAACTGACTATTGTGGGCGTGGTGCTTGACCCGCAGGATCTCACCAATCCAGACGGCTATTCGGGTACGAACGCGTTCCGTTCCTCCGCCACCAGCGACTACACGTTCTTTGCGCCGTCCGACGGTGTGACCGGCAGCATGTACACGGCCGTCACCATTCTCGTGAAAGGCGCCGCCGACAAGGACTCGTTCAGTGACGTGTACGACGACACCGTCAGCGAAGTAGCTGACCGCATCGACGGCACGGTACGCAAGAACCGCCAGCAAGCACGCCATCAGGAACTACTCGACGCTGGAACCAAACAAATCGACGAGGCGAAAGCGCAAGCTGACAAACAGTTCGCCGCAGCGCAACAGCAGATCGACAGCAATCGCAGTCAGCTCAACCAGCAAATCGACCAAATCGTCAATATGCAGGCGGGCACGGCTGCAGGGTCCCTCGACGAAACAACCCGTGAAACACTGCGTGAAACGGTAATTGCCGCAAGCCCGCAATTAGCGGAAGCCAAAGCGCAACTCGACCAGGCGCAATCGCAATTGGACCAGCAGAAAAAAGACACCGAACGGACACTGCAATCCAAGCAAAACGAGCTGGAAGACAGCATTCCGCAAGTGCGTTGGTATGTGCAGGACCGGTCGCAAATCGGCGGATTCAGCTCGCTGAAATCTGATCTGGAATCCATCCAATCGCTGGGCAACGCATTCCCGATCGTGTTCTTGCTCGTGGCGGTGATGATGAGTCTGACCGCCATGGCGCGCATGGTCGAAGAGGATCGCGGGCTGATCGGCACATACACGGGGCTCGGCTACGGGCGTCTTGCGGTCGCCTCACGATACCTGTTGTTCGCGCTGTTCGCCTGCCTGATCGGCGGTGGACTCGGCCTGATCGCAGGCTTCCTTGGCATTCCGGCGTTCCTGCTCGTCGTATTGCGAGGCTTGTATGTGATGCCGGACGTACGCTTGGAATACGACTGGCTGTATGGAACGGCCGGAGTCGCGCTATTCGTAATCGGCGTGCTTGCCGCAACCGTGTATGCGTGCGCGCAGGAAATGCGACAGAAGCCGGCCAGTCTCATGCGCCCGAAAGCGCCGCGTGCAGGATCGCGCATTCTGCTGGAGCGTATCAAGCCGTTGTGGAATCGCATGAGCTTCCTCGGCAAAGTCACGGCACGCAACATTTTCCGCTTCAAATCGCGCCTGATCATGACGGTCGGCGGCGTGGCCGGCTGCACCGCGCTGATTGTGTGCGGACTTGCGATCAACGACACCGTTGCCGCATTGGGCGCGAAACAGTATCAGGACGTGTATCAGTACGATTTGATGGTGGTCGCGAACGATGATGACGCTGATGCGATGCGGCAGAAAGTCGCTTCGGATGGTCGCGTCACGTCGAGCATGGACGTGCGCGTTGAATCGGGTGATTTGACCGGCGATTCGGGGAGCGAAAGCATTCAGCTGGTTGCCGTGCCCGACAGTGAACGCAGCGAGTTCGGCAAGATGGTCACGTTGCAGCCGGTGCGCTCCAGTTGGGTGGATGGTGCGGCCGATACGGTAAGTCTGGGCGATGACGGCGTGATCGTATCGCAGTCCGCGGCAAGCGCGATGGGCGTCAAAGCGGGCGGTATGGTAACGCTGACCAACGGTGACGATATGCAGGCCGAAGCGCATGTCAGCGCGGTGATCCGCAGTGTGATCGGATCGGACGTGTATGTGAGCGAAACCTATTATCGCCAGCTGTTCGATACTGCTGCATCCGGCACGTCTTCCGCATCTTCCGCGTCCGATTCTGGAGAATCGGACAATCAAAACGGCAAATCCGGTACCTCGAATGGCGCATCGTCAAACGACCAACAATTGGTGTGGAACGCCATGTATGCGAAGCTCAAAGGTTCAGGCGAATCCCAGGCCGCCTACGCGGAAAAGCTGGAAGACGACGATGCGGTCATGAAAGCCGTGAGCTGCGCACACATGGCGGAAAGCTTCAAATTCGATCTGATGGGTGCGGTGGTCGCGCTGATCGTGGCGCTCGCGGGCGGGCTCGCGCTCGTGGTGTTGTTCACGCTCGCCAACACCAACGTGTCAGAACGTGAACGCGAGATGGCCACGCTCAAGGTGCTCGGATTCTTCGACAAAGAGGTTCACCACTATGTGAACCGTGAAATGATGGTGCTCACCATGATGGGCGTGGTGCTGGGCTTGCCTCTCGGCCGTTTCGTCGGCGGATTGCTGACGGCTGCGTTGAATATGCCCGCACTGTATTTCGAAGTGGAATGCACGCCGTTGAGTTATGTGATTGCGGCCGGCGCGACCATGGCTTTCGCGCTGCTCGTGCAGTTGTTCGTGAATCCGGTGTTGGATCGTATCGACCCGATTAGTTCGCTCAAATCCGTCGAATAGGCGCATGTCTGAATGTCCGATTCTCCAGAATCGGACAACTAGACGGGTAAAAGTGCGTTACGGTTGTCCGTTTCTCCAGAATCGGACACTTAGAGTGCCGGAAAGGCTCGGATTCGCGTTTCAGTTCTTCGGATAACGGTAGTTGTGTGGCAGTTGCGTGGTGAGCTGCGGGTCCAGGCCGAGTTCCTTCAACTGCCGGTCGATTTCGCGGCGCGCACGTTTCACAAGTTCGGCTCGATATTCATCGCCATGTCCCATCGTTCCCATCTTCTCCAGTGCGTCCAATGTTTCCGCCATACGCTTGAGCCGGTCCTGATGGTGCAGCAGCGCGCGCACCTGCGCATGTTCGTGCACGATCGTCCGCCAATCGGATGGTGTGTGTGCAATCTCCCGAACCGCGGTGACCGGATGTACGTCGGCCACCTGATATGTGATCGAGCCAAGCAGCGGCATCAGGAACACCGTAATCGCGCCGGCTGCGACCAGTGTTGACGCGGTGTCGCCTTGCATGGTGCCGACCTTCACCGCCAGTGACGTGACGGCGACGATGATCGGCAGCGCTGTCGTGCAATACAGCGCTACGGTGACGCGATGATGCGATGACAGCGGATTCTCGCGTTTGTCGAGCGATAGCGCAACATATACGGGCACCGCGCGAATCAGCATGAGCATTACGATGAACGCGACGAGCAGCGCGGGTCGGCCTGCCACGGCGCGCACGTTGATCGCGGCTCCTGACACCACGAAAAACACAGGAATAAGGAATCCGTAGCCGACGCCTTCCAGCTTCATTTCCAGCGACTTGCTGCCGTCGGGGATGATGTAACGCAGGATGAAGCCTGCGGCGAACGCGCCGAGCACCGCGTCAAGTTCGAACAGTGCAGAAATGGTGACAAGGAAGATGAGCAGGAATGTGGTCAGTCGCATGAGCGTTTGCGATGACGTGTTCGCGTTTTCCGTAAGGAAACGGTACAGGCGATGGCCGGTTTTCAGTGCTTTCGTGGGTAGCATTGCGCACAGTAGACAGATGGTAAGGAACGCGCCGAGCACGAGCATGGTCTGCCAGCCGGTTCGGGTGGATAGCAGGATGGCCATGGCAAGGATTGGGCCGAGTTCGCCCCACGTTCCGTACGAGATGATGGCGTCGCCGATGGGGGTACCTTCGAGGTTGCGTTCCTTGAGAATCGGCATGAGTGTGCCGAGAGCGGTGGTGGTAAGTGCTATTACCGTGGCGATGCCGTTGATGCCTTGCTTTGCGAAGAATGGAAGCAGGGTCACGACGAGTCCGGCGAGCCCCAAGGTGATGATCCATGTGACAAGGCCGACTTTGCCTTGATGTCCGGCGAGTCGTTTCGGGTCGATTTCATAGCCGGCGAGCAGGAATAGGAACGCCATGCCGAGCTCGCTCAAGAGTTTCACGGCGTCGTTCACCTCGATTACGCCCAGTCCGTACGGACCGAGTGCGGCTCCGGTGACGAGCAGCAGCACAGTTTGTGGAATGAACCTTCCTGGAATCAGCTGCGCCACAATCGGGCTGACGGCCGCCACCGCCATGATGATAGTCAATGAAACGAGCTCTTGCGTCATGTTTCTAGCCTAGTGAGTCTGCATGACGGTGTTCAAGGACGTGATGCCCCATGATGAGCCAAAGGGCACTCTGGGGCAAGGTTAAGTTTTTGTAAATTTTATGGGGGGGGGGTAATTCTATGAGCGTTACTATCTGTGCAAAATGGCGGAACTGTTTTGTTTTGAAGATGGAACTCCTTCTTTTCATTGGGGGAAGGGTGGGCTTTATTCGAGGGTTTTAACGAGGGTGCCAATGGGAAAGCTCCGATACGATTCTGAACCAAGCTGTTTAGGCAATATAGGGGGAGGGAAGAATGGTTGATGGAAAATTCACCGCAAAGGAGCGCGCGTATTTGGCCAGCCTTCCCGCAGTGGAAAGCGTGAGCGCGTCGCATATCCGGTATGCCGACAGTTTCCGCATCGAAGTCATGTGCAGATACAATGCGGGCGAATCGCCGGCCGCCATCTTCCGCGAGGCGGGTCTCGACCCGAAACTCATCGGATACAAACGCATTGAGCGGTGCATTGCACGCTGGAAAAAGCAGGAGGAACGAGACCGCCGCAACAGCAAGCGGGTGGACCGCGACGACCTGCGCGTCATTCGGCATCATGATCTTATGCGCGATGATGCGCAATCGTCGGCAACGGAATCGCAGGATGCGCTTTCGAAGCTCGCCCAAGCGCAACTCATCATCAACCAATGCGACGAATTGATCGCGAAACAGGCGTTGCGCATCGACGAACTGGAACGTGTGCTGCGAAAGCTTGTCGGGTGACGGCACGGTTGCGTGAGATGGAGGAAACGGCGGAATGGCATGACGGTCGTTGGCCGTCATCCGAAGAGGCTCCGATGGGTGGTCGACTTTCGTTGGAAAGTCGCTTTCCGTCGTTCGAAGAGGCGATTGACGTTGCCGACGAAATGCGTCAACGACGTCACGCTCGCGGCAAAACGCTGGCGATGCGTGCGATTGCGGCGCTGTTGATTGTCGCTGCGATCTGTATTGGCGGTTTTCCGGCGATGTTGCAGTATCGGTCGGCGCGTGATCTGTCGGGAACGTCGGTAAGATCCGCGCAGACGGTTGCGGGCTGGCCGTATCCGCAGGCGGATGACGCGTTCGCCGCGGCCCAGGACTATAACAAGCGGCTTGCGCAGTCCGGACAGCCGATTTTGGGTGAGGCGAAGGATCCGTTCGCTGATGTGCGCGGCGGATCGCGTGCCAGTGTGTCCGATTCTGGTGAATCGGACAATCAGAGTGGTGCGGGTACAGGCGCGGACGCCGGTTCCGCGGACGCTGGTTCCGCAAGCGCCAGTTCGGCGGACGCGGAGTACCGGAGTCTGTTGGATTCCGGCGGTGGCGTGATGGGTACGATTCGCATTCCGAAAATTTCCGTGAGACTGCCGATCTACCATGGCACCTCCGAATCGGCGCTCGCTTCGGGCGCGGGCCACCTGTACGGCAGCAGCCTGCCAGTCGGCGGCAAGAGCACGCATGCGGTGCTCACCGGGCATCGCGGACTGGTCGAGGCGGCCATGTTCACGCGGCTTGATGAAATGCGTGTCGGCGACTACTTCTACATCGAAGTGATGGGTCGAACGTTCGGCTATCAGGTGGACCGTATCACGGTGATCGAGCCGAACGACACGTCGCAGCTGAAAATCGTGCCTGGTGAGGATCGCGTGACCCTGATGACCTGCACGCCATATGGCGTCAACACGCACCGTCTGCTGGTTTCGGCCATACGTTCCGCCATTCCAGATGAGATTCCCGCCGAAAACGACGCGGTGAAGGATGCCCGCGCGATTGGTGCGATCACAGGTATTGCGACTCTCGTAGTGGGCGCGTTGTTGGTTTGGTTGCGACGCAAGCCGTGGCATATTCGCAGGCATGCTGCTTGGTGGCCGAAGCGCGGCTGATTCGGTTACTGCATGAAGGCGTGTCTGACATGCAATTTGAATATAAAAGTTGTGGTTGGCGAATAGAGCATGCGTGATTGCCATTATTGACTAATGGTTACGAAAGTGTGAAGAAGCGTCATTGCAGTGATTATCCCATCGTTTCTTCGCGATAACGTCGGGTGCTCTTCGTGGGTGACTTGTGTTGCGATTCAGCAATTTCCATCGATTGTGCGATACCCGACTTTCCCGCACTTAGGGTGTACGCATGGCAGTCCCTTTTCCCCTAGCTTCCAGAGTTGAAGCACTGTCAGGATTTTCCGGGCACGTAGAAGATGTTGCGAATCTTGGCATGAAGAGAGGTTGCGCGTCGTAAGACGCGTGATTGCACAGGATTTAAGGGGATGCTCATGAGGCATGCACATGAATATGAGGCGAAGCCCAGGGGAGGACTTGCAAAACGTATAGTGGCTGTGCTCGCATCGGTCGCCATGCTGGGCGGCATGGGTTATGCCACCACCTCCGCCGCGCTTGCGGAAGATACGCCGACCACTGTGGAAACCACCACGGACCAGAGCGTGACCACTGCTAACGAAACGACCGGTGACGGTAACGCCACGGATAACGTGGGCACTGACAATGCGGGCGATACTTCCGTCGACCCTACGGGCACTGAATCCGATACCAACACTGGTACGGATACCGGCGTAAACACGGCGAATGCGGCAAATGCCGGAGATGCTACATCTTCGGATACGAACTCGCAGACTGATACCGCTTCGCAGTCCGATCCGCAAACTGTCAACGCCGAGCAAAATAGCCCTTCCGTAGTGGCGGATGTCACTGATTCCAACTGTATTTACGCTGGAACGAATGCTTTGCAGCGCGTGTGCTGGCTTGATATGTCCAAGTTCAGCTCAGAGACCGCCAAAGAAAAAGCCGGCCAAAAAATGACCGTGAATCTCGGCGGCGGCCTGACCATGTCATTTACCGCGCATTATTTCGGCGGGCGTACGGTCGTCGCCAGTGAAGTACCAACGTGGGATAATC
>OJAL01001365.1_pt1 | contig 13593 bp, 12 predicted proteins | sample 1589301 | NCBI WGS metagenome assembly OJAL01 (sample SAMN03283261) | human gut metagenome | biome: human-associated habitat; material: feces | host: Homo sapiens | place: USA | collected 2013
GGATATCCAGATAAGTGATCTGTGGCAGTCAGGGTATAGGCGATGTCCTGCTGGTATCCGATGCCGTTCCCGCCGTTCTGTGGCTGGCGGTCTATGGCATTTCCCGTGATGCAGATCACAGGTTCCTGCTCCACCAGCGGCACATTGTTTCCGCCCGTCCCATAGCGTGCCGACATGGTGGGTGAAACCTCCTCCATCTGCCGGTAGCGGGCATCAACGCCGTGGTTCTCGTACACCAACGGCTGATGGCCGTGCTCCTGCGCCCGCAGTGTGCCCGTCATATTCTCAGAAATTTCCATGACCTGACCGCCCTGATCGTTGATGCACAGTACAGATGGCATACAGTTGCCACTAGCGCCTGCCTTCAGTGTTGGGGCAACACTTTCGTGGTATCCGATGCTCCCGGCACTGGCTCCGGCACCTGCAGAAAAACCGGCGACAAATGTCTGCTGTTTTATTCCCGGCTGTGCATTTAGAGCACCCGCCACATCATGTAAGTCACGAACCTCATCTCTTTGGTTGGCCGCAAAGGCTATAACGCCATTCCTGCCGGTGGACATCCCACAGTTCACGCCCAAGGTCGCTGCCACATCGCCGGTCAAGTCTCCGTTGTAGCCGTCAAAGCCCTCGTCCCGCTGGTTGATGTGATAGGCATCTATATCTGTGATCTGGCCGTCCGGGAGCGCAAGACCCGCCTGGATCTTCAGCGCCCGTTCCAGCTTCTTTGGCAGCGCTTTGCCCCGTTCAAACGCCCGGCGCAGTATCCCCATGCAAGCCTTCGCTGACAAATAATACTTTGTCGGCGGTGCGCCCTGCAAAATCCGCGATAAGGAAGATTCTCTTGCGCCTCTGGGGGACACCCCAGTATTGAGCGTCCAGGCACCGCCAGCATAGGGAGAAATCAGTTCCCAGTAGGATTCGCCCAGCAGGTTGCCATGCCCAGGGGTAAGGTCCAGGGACATGAACGGTACCGCACTTAATTCGGACGATCTCCTCCAGGACGATGCGGAAGTCCTCGCCCTTCCGCTCTCCGCTGGAGAAGGCTCCCGGCAATAGTGATAGGTAATCCTTTGAGGCAATCTCTGGATTTTCCCCCACTCCACACCGTGCATGAGAGTTTCCCCTCACACGGCGTTCCATCGGGATAACAGCATTTTGTTTCAAACACAATTTACACACTTCGTTGCGGGTAGATGGTTTTAGATTGCGTTCAGATTTGCTTGTTTTCGCAGTTTGTTGAGTTTATTTCGCTGTTGATCATCCAGCCGCAGGGTTTGGAGCAGACGGGAAATGGTCTTTTCATCAGTGGCATGAACAAGTTGATGGATAGCCTCACTGACTATAACAAGATTTGCGTAGGCATCTGTTCCGCCTGCCGACTTAGGCCGCTTGTGATGACAGTGAATTTCATGGAGTGCGAGCGTTCTGCCTGTAACAGCGCATTTTCCATACTGTGCCGCATATAGGGAAATACGGTTGTCCGCATACTCCACAGACTGCCCCAGCCTCGGATTACGCATCAGCCATGTGAGAATTTCAATATTGACACCAAGCATCCGATGAATTTCCTCTCGTCCACTCTCTGTGTAGCGATTGATGCTCCGTTTTTTCCCCAATGGGTTCTTATGCCGGATATATCCTGCGGGTATAAGCGGATGTCCTTTCAGAAAGCGAATTTGGCTGCTGTTGCCGTATTTACTCTTGATGTAGCCCTTTTCTAATTTACCCTGTTTGCTTAGTCCCTGCTTACCCAAACGGTTTTTCATTTGCTTGCCGATGGCGAATGCAATGGGCGAGAAGTCCAGATTGACGCAGGTAGCAGCACGATAATAATTGTGCATTCCAATTACGATGGAGTTGTAACGGAAGATTTGCTTACGCTGGTCTTGCTCGCTTTTCGGATGTTGAATTTCCTTAATACACTTCGCCAGTTGGTCTTTTACCCTTTTCTGCGCTTTATCGCTCATGTGAGACCGAACGACATACTTATCTCCCTTGCGCTGTGCTTTCATCTTGAATCCCAGATATTCCGAATAGTGGCGCTTTAGGTTCACCACCTTAGATTTTTCTGGGCTGATGTCCAGTTTCAACCGCTCCTTTAGCCATTGCGTTGTTGCCGCATATAAACAAAATGCGTCTTTGCGGTTTCGACAGAACAGCTTGAAATCGTCGGCATATCGAACGATGAATACAGGCTTTAGGTTGCTTTCACGCAGCAATCGGTACTGATAGCCACGGTTGATGCTGCCATTTGCGTTGAGACGAGTATATTTTGCGTTGCCGTGCATCGGCATCCATTCCCACTGCGACGCTATCCACCAGTCCAGTTCATTGAGAACAATGTTGGACAACAGTGGAGAGAGAATACCGCCTTGCGGTGTCCCTTTACTTGGGTGGAGAATTTCTCCGTTAGACAACACGATTGGGGCTTTCAGCATTTCCCGAATAATGCACAGAAGCCGTTTATCCTGAATTCCCATTTCCCACATCTGTTGAATCAGCTTTGTGTGGTTTACATTGTCAAAGAAGCCTTTTATATCGATGTCCACAACGTAATACAGGTGCGATAGCTGTATTAGCTGGTCACATCTGGCGATGGCATGTTCTGTGGAGCGATTCGGTCTAAAGCCATAGGAATGGTCATAAAATTTTGCTTCACAGATTGGCTCCAAGACTTGCAGGACACATTGCTGCACGATGCGGTCTACAATGGTCGGGATTCCAAGGGGGCGGGTTTTCCCGTTTGGTTTTGGGATTTCCACCCTGCGGACAGGGCGGGGGTGATAGCTCTTAAACTGCTTTTGAATCAGCGCCACATATTTTTCCTCGTTCAATTTGGCAAGGTCTTGTATGGTGCGCTTATCTACTCCTGCGGTACTGCTCCCTGTGTTTCCTTTGATTGTCCGATATGCCATTCTAATATTTTCCTCACTGGAAATGAGTTCCATAAGGTGAACAAACACTTTGCCTTTTAAGCTATCGGCATACAGACTGTCCAAAGTCTTTTGCAGGTCGTAATACTCCGCATAACGGATTTTGCTTCTCTTGGGTTTCTTCCGCTCCGAAGTCAACACAGGCATCCACTCCTTTTCAGCGGATTTTCTTTGTCATATTCGAAGCTGTGTTTATTGTGTTTTCAAATTTAACTGTTATCTCGACTTGAGGCTATCCCTCCATCATGTTTCCATGATTTCTACGGTACTGTGCCTCTACTCTCACTGGGATAAAGGGCGATTATGCATTCCCGCCCAGCGTTTCTCTGACTGCAACAGTCTCCACGCTCCCAGCTTTCCACGTTCCAATGGCCCTATCATTTCATGCTTTTAGGTGCTCCCTTTGAGCCTGTGTCCAGCTTTCGCCTTACTGCCTATAACAGTATATGGATTTTCATAAAAACGACTTTTACTCATCCACGGACACCCCGCTATGGCGGGTAGTGCCTTTCGACACATTCTGGGTTTAGACCCTTACATTCGGAAGTTCGTCAGTGTTCTGCACACATTCTCACCATGAGCATGAGACACCCGGCATATAGGCAACATCGTCCACCTCTGGACAGGTTTCGTATCATTGATTATGATGTACGGTTGCTCTCTGCCGACTTTACCGAGCTTCTGACACAGATTTATTTGCTTCATCCGCGCCAGTCGGAGTATCAGTGTGGGCGTTTCAAGGCGTTACCCTATCATTCCACCCATCGGGTCATTAGTTCTGCAAGTATTTTTTTTCACCGTCCTTTCAATCTTGCGCCTAACCTTTTCAGTCAGGAACGTGTCGCACCGTTCTCCCAACACATCCAGCGCGGCCGTATGTTGACGCTCTCCCGGCCACGGGCCCTCTCTGCCAACCGCATTTCGCGCACAATGCGCATCTGCTCCATAAAAAGGCCGGAACGCGCCCCCGCAAGACCTGCCCTTGCGCCGGCAACAGACAGATCCTGACATGGGCTGCCCCCGCAGATGATGTCCACGGGCGGCAGCTCTGCGCCATTCAGCTTTGTGATGTCGCCCACATGAACCATGTCGGGGAAGCGCAGCTTTGTCACCTCAATGGGAAAGGCTTCGATCTCCGATGCCCACACCGGCGTGATGCCGCTGCGAACCGCCGCCAAAGGGAATCCACCGATGCCATCGAACAAGCTGCCCATCGTCAGTCTGCTCATTTCGCCACCGCCTGTACGACTGTGCGCGTGGTGTTGACGGCGGCCTGCGCGGTATAGACAGCACTCATGAGGTTTGCCTTGGTGGAGGTATCCAGTCCAAAGGCTCCGGCGATACGGGGGATCTCGCCGGCAGAGAGCATGAGGCCAAGCCCTAACAGGGCATGATCCTTGAACACCATAAGTCCGGCGACAAGGATCGTCGCCTGCAAGAACGCCGACAGGCATAAACCGATGATCTGCTTGCACCATTGGATAAAGCCGTCCGTATATCCGCGAGGGACGCTGAACATATAGAGGCTTCCCACGGCGATCTGGATGAGCAGGATGCCGCCGCGCTTCAGATTGGCGAAGAAGACCTTGATGATCGCATACGCCATAAGGATGATGCAGAACAGGATCATGATCCCGCTGGTGATGCTGCCGAAGCCCAGCAGCGGCCCTGCCGTCAGATTGGATATCGATTCCACGGCGTTGAACTCCTGCATGACCTCTCCGGCCACATCCCCGATGGAAGTCCCATAGCCGGTGAGCGCCGCGGTGAAGGTTCCCTGCAGCGAAACGCACAGCTCATAAAGCCGGACCGGAACAACGGTGAAGAGGCTGACAGCCATAAATCCCTTGATGGCATTGAGGGCGGTCTCGCGGATGTTGCCGCGGCCGCTGGAATACTCCACGCCGGTTTCGAAGCAGGCCACCACCAGCCCTGTGCCGTAGAGGGCCCATGCCAAATAAGAGAAGAACAACACGATGCTCTGCACCCAATCCATGGTGAAGAGTTCCGCGCCCATGTTTCCCATCTCTGCAAAGAAGTTGCCGAGGAAACCCACGACTTGACCGTAGAACCAATCCACGATCTGGCCGAGTATCTTATCGGCAACAAAATCCCAAATAAACATTGATCGGTTTCACCTCACTTCCGGGTGAGGCCGCACCAGCTGCTTTGGGATATGGCAAAGGCCGTACAGCTGGTACGGCCTTCAAATCACGCTTTTGTTACATTGTCTGCTCCCACGCCCGGTCAGCGGACTGACTCATATCCTGAAACACCTCCAGATGGTCTGACACCGCATCGGACAGCACCTCATAGTCCTGCCGGGTGGGGTGATACAAATACCAGCTCACCTTTCCATAGTCATCCCAAATGTGCGGCTCCACGCCGTTTCGGAAATTGGGATTTGAGGTCATCTTTGTCCCCAGCAGATCCGAGAAGCGAAGGCGCAGGGTATCCACCTGTCCTTCACTGCGGTTCAGGATCGTCAGCTGCAGGGCATTGTACTGGCTGGCGATCATGCCGGTGACGAATTGGATCTTCGCCCGATTCACGTCATTCAGGCGCACATAGCAGGCTCTGCCCACATAAGTGGCGTCGGGGTATCGTTCTCCGACAATCTTCCGAAGCTCCTGTTCGTAAAAAGTCATTGCCTATACCTCAAATTCCGATGATCTGCCAGATGTACAGCGGCGCCGTCAAGGTGAACACGAGGCACGCGAACAGGATGGCGGGCGCCGTCCACTCGAACTGGCCGCTTTTTCTGAAGTCGAAATAAGCCGTACCAAGTTTGGCGAAGAAGAATACCGCCAAGATCAGGTCGATGGCGGGAAAGACTACATTGTTCACCACGGTCTTGATCTGACCGGATGCCGTCTGCCATGTGCTTTCCACCGCACCGGCCACATCGCCTGTGCCGGCAGCGAAGGCCGTGGCGGAAAAAGCACAGCACAGAAGCAGCACAAGGGCGGTTAGAATCAGGATTCTCTTTTTTCTCATAAGTTCCTCCGTTTCTATCGTTGTTTTGCGGGAGCAATATGCCACTCCTCCCAGAGATTCCCCCGGATGGTGACGCGGTCCGTCAGGTTCATGGAGAGCATTCCTGCCGGCGTCCAGCAATCCAGAAGCCATGTGTGGGGCGTATAGCTGCCGTCCGGATACCAGATGGGCGTGAAGTGGGTACGGCGGTTGTAGGTGCTGTAGGGATTGGCTTTGAATTGGAAGGTCGTGCTTCGCCCGGAGATATCCGCCTCCAGCAGCCGCCAATAGTTCTCATAGCCAAACTCCGGGAAATAGGTCACGGCGTTCTGCGCCGCCGTGACAGCCGCACTCTGATTTGTGGTGACTTTTGCGGTCACCTTCTCCTGAACGCCATAGCCGCTTTTCAGCGTGGATGCGGTCGCCGTGGGGCTCTTCTCGTCCGGCGTGATGCGCATGGATGCAGTCAGGCTTGCGGAGTAGCCGTTGTAGTCAAACTCCCACCAGCCATGATCCTCCCACCAGCCGTTATCCACCCAATGGTACCAGCGGTCCCTGTGGGTCTTGCCGTCCGCATCTGTCCAGCGGTCTGTGTGCCAGCATTTCTGCCAGTTTTCTACCCACTCCCAATTCTCCTGCCACCACGGTGACCAGATGCCCCAGGACGCCGAAGTCACTTGCTCTTTCTCTGGAATAGAGGACAGACGGAAAGCATCGTTGCGGTCATCCGCCAGGGGATTGGGCGGGTCATTGCCGTCCAGATCCACGATATTACAGGTGATGGTGCCCTGCGCCGAGCCGCCGCCGTACACGCTGACGGAAATCGTTATGACGCAGGGTTCCGCGGGAGTACGCCAGCGCACCCATGCCAGCTGGCTGTCGCCGTCCGGGTAATAGACATTGCTTACAGTGTAAGTCCTGCCCTGAATGTTAAAGCGTACCAATACAGGGTTGTCCGGGTCAGACTGTCCGCCGCGCACTTCCACGGAGGTGATAACTTCTGTGTTGACGCGGTATTCGTAGTCATATTCGCCGGGATCGGGCGGCGTGGTCACCTCGTTGAAGCGGACGATGCCGATTCCAAGGGAGGAGATGATGTCGCCGTTGGACGCCTTATCCGTGCGGCTGCCGGACCATGCAGTGTAGCCGAGATCCGCTTCCTCCAGAAAAATCGCCAGCGGCAGATTCTTATGGGTGAGCGTCCCCAGCTTCTTTCTGAGATCGCCGTTGACGACCTGATCATACAGAGCCGCTTCCGTGGCGGTCATGGCGAACTGCTGACCGTTATAGCAAAGATAGGCCAGCGGCTCCACCACGATTCTGTAATCTCCACTGATAAGCAAATCAAAGTCGATTCCCACATATCCGGCAATCGCTCGGATGACCTGTTCATCGGTGAAATAGCTGCGAATCGCGGCGATGCTGGCCTTACTGCTGCCGGTGGAGATGATCTTGGGCAGCTTCTGCGTTGGCTGCACGCAGACATAGCCACCCACCGCGGGAGACAAGGTTCTCCCAGCATTATAGGAGAGCTTGGACACTTTTCCGAAATGAGCAATGTTTGCGTTGGGCTTCTGATTGCTCCAATCCACCACACTTCCAATAACTGCTCTGTTGTCAGCATGAACGACAGATAATCTCACTCCGTCCATGCCGGGATTCCAGTAGTTGGTCTTTGTGCCGTCCCCCATGCCGCCTCCACCGCCGTCAAAGTTGCCATCTCCTGTGGCATAGGCGGGAACGGCGGCGGATATCGCTATTACCAATGCCAGCAGCAGGGATAATATCCTTTTCATACGCATTCCTCCAGTCGTGAAGATAAAAAGAGACACGGCCGTTTCTCAGCCGTGTCTCTCTTGGAAGGGCGCGGTCAGCCGCCCATGATACCGATCTTGTTGCCGTTCTCATAGATGTCCTGCCCATCGATGACTATGTTTGGACCGCTGGGCGTGATGTAGCCGAATCCGGGGACATACACCTGTCCGGCATCATTGGTGCTGCCGCCTGCAGGCTCCGTGGGCTGGGGCTTTACCTCAGTCTGCTCCGGCTTGTAGGTGGGCGGCGTTTCCTTGTTGCGGTCCGCTTCCGGCACATCATCCGCCGCATGGTCCTTTTCCGTCTTGCCGGGATGCTCCGGCGCGTCCGGCTTGGTGGGCGCACCCTGAATGGTCTGCTCTGTACCAGAGCTGTCAGCATCCCTGCCGGGATCATGCTGTTTACCATCCGTCCTGCTATCCACCTTTACCTCTGGATCGCTGATGTTCACCACCGGATCTTTCGTGTTGGGTGTATCGTCCGGGATGGCGGGGTCGATGGGCATGGGCACCGCCGCAAGGCGGCTGACGATCCCCACCACCAGTGCCGCACAGAGCAGGACGCCTGCCGCAATGAGGATGATGCGTTTTGTTTTGTCTGTCATAGGTCGAACTCCTCCTTTGTAGGGGTCAGTGGTTTTTCTTCTTATCCCGAACATACCACAGCTTTCTTCGGAAGTCTACTGCAAGAAGTGAAAAGAACTAAAACTTCGGGATATACTTGGCCTGCACCTGCAGATTTAGGCTTATGGGCGGCAGCACCCGTCCGGCAAAGCGGGTGGGGACCTCCAGATGGAGGGTGGCGGTTGCGAGATACCCCTCGCTCCGGCCTGATGCGATGGCGTTGTTGGAGATATGAACGGACAGGTCGGAGAGCGTATATTCCAGCTCGTTTCCGGCGTATTTCATATAGCCTTCGCCATCTGTGGTAAGGCCGAGGATATAGGACAGGTTGCCGTAGATGTCACCGGCGTCGATGGACTCGAACCACTCGCCGTCCCCCTCCGGGAACCAACCTGCTGCATAGCCCTCCCGCACAGAATGGTACACATCGTCATAGTTCTCATTGACCGTGGCAATGACCGCCTGCTGCACCGCGTCCCGCACACCCTGCACGATGATGTTCACCCGGAAATATTCCGCTATGACCATAAAGAGCATGAGCAGGCAGAGGGTCACAGCAATGACCATGGGATAGCCCTCACCGGAGCGAGAGCGCAAGAGTCGTTTTCTCACTTCCAATACACCTCCGATCTGCCGCTGGCCTGTGCCGTCAGCTCAATGGGGAAGCTGCCAAGCCCGCCAAAGCCGATGTCCACATCCATGGTCAGCGTCACCGTCACCTCCTCGTTAAGCTGGATGCGGCCGGTGCGGGACCAGCGGATGTCCGGGTCGATCTCCAACCGCTCGGAAAGCACCTGCGCGCGGGAGGTCGTTTCACTCCCGACTCTGCCGGTGATCTCGGCTTCCCGCACCAGCTCGGCGGCGAAGGTGTCAAGCTGCTGCTTCGCCACATACACCGGCAGCACCTTCACCGCCAATGCGATCACCAGCATGGCGCAGAGGATGAGGACGCAGGTATCGATGTAGCCCTCGCCGGAGCGTTTCTTCCATTTGTTTCTCATCCGAACAGCCCTCCCATCGAGGTGAGGATCTGCATGAGGATGACCACAATGTAGATGAGCATAAAGCAGACCAGCATGACGAAGGAATACACACGGATCTTGGGCGGGATCTTCGCTGCCTGTGCCTTGAGCCGCTGAAGCTCCAGCTGTTTCATGTCGTGCGAGAGCATCTGAAAATAGACGCGCCCGTCATCCCCGCGCAGGACGCCGATGAGCCCTCGCACGATGTCGGAGAGCATGGGCGACGCCAGCCTGCCCTCGAAGCGAACCAGTGCCGCTTCGTAAGAGGACGAGCGCATATCCGCCGTCAGCACATCCAGCTCACGGGCGAAGTCGGGACCGGCGTGACGCTTATAGTTTTCCAAGATCGTCAGCACATCGCGGCTGGCTCCCAGCTCCTGCTCCACTGTGGCAACAAAGCGGGGCAGCTCTCCCTCGATCTTCTCGCGGCGTTCGGTGACCTTTTCCTCCGCCTTGCGGCTCTCCTTGAAGTAAAGCAATATCGACAGCAGCACCACGATGGGCGAGAGCAGAGGAAAAATCAGCAGACACGGAATGACCGCCAGCAGCGCGGCGGCAGGCTTGAGGATGGTATAGGCCAAGTAGACCTCCGGCGTCATATCCATGCCGGCAGCACTCAGCGTGCGCTCCAGCCGGTGTCTCTTGTATTCATCCATTCGGATATACTTGGAGAGCTTGATGGCCCAGCCAAGGAAGATCGCGTCCAGCGACTTCATCCGCTTTTTCTCGGCTCGCCCTGCGGACATGAGAGCCTTCTCCGTGGAGAGGCGGGGCAGCTTCAGAATGTCTGCCAGAATGAAGAATAAGCCCGCGGCAACGGCCACGCCGAAAAGGAACAGTAAGATCGTCATGTCCGTCACCTCCGATATTCAATGGGCTGGGTCAGCTTGACCACTCTGGCAAAGGAGAGGAAGATAGCGGCGGCGCAGACCGCCAGCACCGCTTTGCCGGGTACGGTGGTCATCAAGGTTGCATACCAGTCCTTGTTGAGAAAGTACAGCAGCGGGATATTCAGCACCACCAGCGCCGCCATGGAGATGAATTCCTTGCGGGGCGCAAATACGAGATTCTCCAGCTCCCCATTGATGATGCGCATATCAGAGAGCTTTGCCACAATGGGATTAAGGGTGCTTTTCATGCTGTGGTCATACTGGCAGGCAGAGAGTGCCTCACACCACTCCCGCCACACCTCATTGTCAATGGCAGACTTCAGCTCCGCCAACGCCGCATTCATATCCGGGTCGATGTGCTTGATGCGGGTGAGGAAGCTGCGGAACACACCTTGCACAGGTGGGTTCAGATAATTGATATTCTCCTCCACGGCGGTCTGCAGATCCTCACTGCGGAGGTAGGCCGTGGTGATGATGGAGAGCGCCGTTTCCAGCTCGGCGGTAACAGCTTTCCTGTAGTGTCCGGCCGTGAGCTTAATGTACCAAAAGGGCAGGAACATCATGCCGGCCGCCAGCACCGGCACCAGCAAGAGGTTATTCATGATGGTGGCGATGCCCGCACCCACGGCAAAGAGCAGCAGAGATGCCGCGCACAGCACGGGAAAGCGTTCCTCCTTGCCGGTGGCTTGCAGGATCGTCTGCGCTTCCGATATCTCACGGCGGAAGAAGCCGGGCTTTTTGCGATGGGTTGTCTCGTTGATCTCATCCCGGATGCTTTTGGGCCCGGCGGTCAACCGGTGAAATACACCCAGCGTGAAGTCCATGGGCGAGATACGGAAGATAAGAAATGCGCCGGTGATCATGCCGACGCACGCAGTCAGCAGCAGGGCTGTCAAGTGGCGTTCACCTCCTTCTCGGGTTTCAAAAGAGCCTGCAGTTCCTCGTTGGGCATACCGTTTTCCAGCAGGCGTTTGCGCAGACTCACGGAGATCTCGTTCACCTGCGTGTGATGTCCTTCGATGACGAATTTGCCGTCCTCCATGTGATTCTCCGTGATGACATAGCGGAATAGTGTGTTGTAGCGGCGATCCCCATTGGGCAGGATCTCGCATTCCATGATCTCCATCATGCGGCGCTGCTTGTTCTCCAGCTGCTTGCAGAAGACCACGATGGGGTATGCCTCCGTCACATAGCTGAGAAGCGTTTCGTCCGACATATCCACGGCTCGTTTGCACAGGGACACCATGCGGCGGTAGGTCGCCTCGCAGGAGTTGGAGTGGATGGTGGTCAGCACCGCCACGCCCACGCGGGCGGCCTCCTGCGCGGCATTTGCCTCGGCGCCGCGCATCTCACCCACCACAAGGATGTCCGGGTTGAAGCGCAGGCAGATATCCACCAACGCGATCTGATCGATCCGCTGACGCTCATTTTCGCTGTCACGTGTCAAGGTGTGGACCACCGAGTTGGTCACCTTACCGTTTTCCTCCCGCACCAGCTCCAGCTCACGGGAGCCGTTCTCGATGGTGAAGATGCGTTTGCTGTCTGGGATCGTGGTCAGCAGCCAGCCTGCCGCCGTGGTCTTGCCGGAGGAGGTGGCTCCTGCGACGCAGATGGAAATACCGTAGCGCAGGAATACGGAGAGCCAGTCCAGCATTTCCGCTGTGGCCGTACCGCTGCGCAGCAGATCCTCACGGCTGAGATTGTGGCGGTTGACGATTCGGATGGAGGCGGCAACGCCCACATCCTCATCCACCACGGGGGACTTCATAGCGGCGATACGGGTGTTGCGGGTCAGGTGCCCCGTGACCAGAGGGCTGGCGTTGTCCAGCACCATGCCGGAGGCGTGGAGCATTCGCCGGATGACGGCAAGCGCGTGTTCCGGCGAGTCGAAGTGTTCCGTGAGCTTTTCGCTTCGACCGTCCGAATACTGCACCTCGATATCCCGCCACGAGTTGATGTTGATCTCCTCAATGCCGTCGGCGTAGATATAGCGGGTCAGGAAGCCGAACTCCGCCATCTCGGAATAGATGGCGTCCACCAGCTCCGTCTGCGTCATGCCTGCTACGGCGATACGCCGGTCCTGCAGGTACTTGGTGATGTAGCGCATGAGCTGTTCCTTGGAGTCCTCGCCGCCTTCGGTGATGAGTGCGGCGTAGGCGCCGGAGATGTACTCCTGCACCTCCTGCAGCACGGAATTGAAGTCCCTGCCCTCTGCCGACGGGGTAAAGAACAGGTTGTGCGCCTGCCTAAGCGCGCCAATATCGGTGTTCAGAGTCCGCTGCGGCGTGTCGTCCACCACTACGGGGACGACCTCCGGCTCCAAGGTGACCTGATATTCCGCCGCATTCCGCCGCTGTGCAGCTGTGGCAAAGACCGAGCCGTTTCGCTTTTCGCCAAGAGCCATATTAAAACACCTCCGCGATGATACGATCTAACTCCTTGCGGAAGGGGCGGCTGTCCTTGAGGGCGAGGTCGGCAAGCAGGTTGCCCGCCAGATACTGCTCCTCCAGCTCCTGCGAATAGGGCAGCACGAAGGCCGTGTCGCCCAGCACCTTGCCGATGTGGTCCGCCGCCTGATAGGGCTTCACATTGGATGCCACCTTATACTGCTTGTCCATGTCCCACTCAGGCCCGTCCAGCAGAGGGAGCTGACTTGCAAAGTAGTTGACGCTCTTGGGGTCGCAGTTGGCAAGGCGCAGGATACTGTCCGCCTCCATCAGCGCAACGGCGGAGAGAATATCGTTGGCGATGTAGCTGCCGCAGTCCACGATGACATAGGGCGCGATCTGACGCAGGCCGTCCAGCAGCTCTACCACCTGCTTCTGCGTAAAGGGCGGGGTACTGTACTCGTTCTGCCGTTCGAGCAGTCCCAATACCGCAAGGCAGCTGTTGCGCTTAAAGGTGACAAGGTTATGCTTGATGAGGTTCTCGCTGATACGGGCGGCTGCCAGGACGCCGGCAAGAGATCCATTGCTCTCCAGAGCGTCCGCGGGACAGATGCACGGCAGCATGGGTGCGGCCATGTCGCAGAGCAGAAGGATGACATTTTTCTTCCTGGCGGAGAGCATTTTTGCGATCTTCGCCGCCGTTACCGTCTTTCCGCTGCCGGGGCTGCCCCAGACCGCCAGCATACCGCCGCTGTCATTCTGCTCCTCCGGCTTCTCTGTGTCGCGCTGAAAGATGCTGGCCTTTCTGAAATTCATCCTGTCACCTCACTCTCCGGCATTTCTGCGGTAGGATCGGCAGCTTCGCCCTCCTCAATGGGATCTTCCTCCGGCTCTGCGTACAGCTCCTCGATGAGCGTGTCCTGTGCATCAATGAACTGCTTTGCACC
>OJAL01001366.1_pt1 | contig 13593 bp, 14 predicted proteins | sample 1589301 | NCBI WGS metagenome assembly OJAL01 (sample SAMN03283261) | human gut metagenome | biome: human-associated habitat; material: feces | host: Homo sapiens | place: USA | collected 2013
CATTGATTGGATTTCAGAGTATCGTCAATATCTGTGTAGCGACGGGATTACTGCCGAATACCGGTGTTACGCTCCCGTTTGTCAGCTATGGGCTTACGTCGCTATGGTCATTATATATCGGTATAGGGCTTGTTCTTAATGTAGGTCTGCAGCCGAAAAAATATTAACAGGGGGGACTTAAATTATGAACATCGGATTGATTGCACATGACTCAAAGAAAAAACTCATGCAGAATTTCTGCATTGCTTATCGTGGAATTTTATGTAAAAACGAACTTTATGCAACAGGAACGACAGGGAGACTGATCGAGGAGGTCACCAACTTAAACGTCCACAAATATCTGGCTGGACATTTAGGCGGCGTACAGCAGCTCGGAGCACAGATCGAACACAATGAGATCGACCTTGTGATCTTTCTGCGCGATCCCCTGACTCCGAAGTCCCATGAGCCGGATGTCAATACGGTTGTGCGCATCTGTGATACCCACAATATTCCGCTTGCAACCAATCTGGCAACGGCCGAGTTGTTAATCAAATCACTGGACAGAGGAGACTTAGAGTGGCGTGAAATGTATAAATAAATGGATCTGTCTGTCCCTTCTGATTGCAGTTTCCTGCGTCAGCGGATGCGGTAAGACGTCAGCTGCCATCGAACAGCCCTATGACGTGTATGCAACCGCAGCGGATTTCGGGTTGTCCTCGAATGGCACCGCAGAGGCAAAGTCTTATTTTGCGAGTAATCTCTGCGTTTCGGAAGATGTGGCGATCGGAACGGATTCCACGGATTCCCAGGTGGCAGAGGGCGCAGGCACGTTTAATCTTGAGACAAATACCGTAGTGTATGCCAAGAATCTGTATGAGCGGCTCTATCCCGCCAGCACCACAAAGATTCTGACGGCGTACATTGCCTTAAAATATTGTGATGATCTGGACGCTATGGTGACGGTCAGCGAGAATGCCGTCAATCAGGCATCCGATTCTTCCGTCTGCAATTTAAAAGCCGGCGACGTGATCCGGCTTCGGGATTTACTATACGGTCTGATGCTGCGCAGCGGGAACGACGCCGCAGTTGCCATTGCGGAATACATATCGGGAGATGTCGATTCGTTTGCGGCTCTGATGAATCAGGAGGCGGCAGCAATGGGGGCGACAAGGTCCCATTTTGTCAATCCGAACGGCCTTCCGGATGAGAACCATTACACCTGTGTCTATGATATGTATCTGATTTTTTCCAATGCGATCAAAAACGATACCTTTGTATCCATCATCGGCACAACCTCCTACGATGTTACCTATACCGACGCTTCCGGCGAGGCAGTGACCCATACGTGGGAGAACACCAATCAGTATCTGACCGGGAATGCAACCACACCGGACGGATTTCAGATTGTGGGCGGTAAGACCGGAACCACGGGCGAGGCGGGCTACTGTCTGGTACTGTATTCGTATAATCCATCCGGCCAGCCGATCATATCGATCGTATTCAAAGCGGACGGTAAGTCCAATCTCTATCTTTTAATGAACGAAATGCTGCAGGGATTCGCCATTTAGACGGTGGATCCCTGATTGTATATATTTATTTGAAAATTGGCTGTATTTTATGTGCATATAGACTATAATCAATTTATAAAATCAACTGCTTTTATACATATTAACGGATTTTGTGTAGGAAGCAGCATCAGCAGGAGGAAATGACTATGATAGAGATTATTTCAGGCGAAAAGGGAAAAGGGAAGACAAAAGAGCTTTTGACCAAGGTAAATGCTGCGGTTGCCTCTGCATCTGGAAGCATTGTATACCTTGATAAGAGTCAGAAGCATATGTACGAACTCAGCAACAAGATTCGTCTCATCAATGTTACCGATTATCCGATCGATAATTGTGATGAGTTCCTCGGATTTATCTGTGGTATTGTTTCACAGGATCATGATCTGGAAGAAATGTATCTGGACAGCTTTCTTACGATCGCTTCCGTAGAGACGGATGACGAGATCTGTCATGCAATTCAGAAACTGGATATCATCAGTGAAAAATACAACGTAAAATTTGTTTTAAGCGTCTCCAGGAACGAGGCATCTCTTCCGGATTGCGCCAAAGCAAAAATTGTCATTTCCTTATAAAATGTAAAATGCCGTAAGAAAAGTGCTGTAGCGATACAGCACTTTTTCTTTGCCGGCAGGGACTTCTTATGCCTGATCGACAGAGCGGATGCGCCCGAACAGGCTGATCAGATAGAGACCGCCGAGTCCGACAAGCGCATAGATGATCCGGGAGAACCATGACATATTGCCAAAAATAAAGGCAACGAGGTCAAAACGGAAAAATCCGATCAGTCCCCAGTTAATGGCTCCGATAATCACCAGCGTAAGCAGTGTATAATCCAACCAATTTGTATTCATTTTCTATGCCTCCTTTTTCTATCATAGTATGGACATGCTGCGCCGGTTTTATTCTGCTTTGCCGGACTTGTTGTTCACTCCGGGAACAAATCCCGAATTTATTGCCGCTAAAAAGTTGTTTTCCGGGGCTGAAAATGGTAGAATAAAAATGTTGAATTTGAAAAAAGGTGGGGCATTTTTTGAGTAAAAATAAAAAAGTGGTTCGCTATCGCAAGCCGTTTAATGTCAATATCGGAATGATCATTTTTATTATTATTTTTATCTATCTGATATTTAACATTTTCTCCTACATGACAACGGAGCATATTTCCACGTATGAAGTAGAGCAGGGCACGATGGCAGAAAATAATATATACCGCGGACTGATTCTCCGCCAGGAGCAGGTCTATTCCTCGGATACGGCGGGGGCGCTGAATGTATATGTAAAGGAAGCTTCCCGGGTGGGTTACGGAAATCTGATCTGCTCCGTCGATGAAGGTGGCAGTGTGTCCAAGAAAATCGAGGAGGCAGCCGGCAACGCTTCCAATCTGAGTGCGCATGATCTCTCGGAGATTGAGGATTCCATAAGCGAATTTCAGACTTCCTACAGCGCCCAGAATTTTTATAACGTTTCCACGTTTAAGGAAGATCTTGACTCTGCACTGAATGAATCCTTGAGCCTTGCCGCGCTGGACGGAATCTCTGATTACGCCGCGGCGGCGCAGGCAGAAAATACATTTCACACCTATCATGCCGATCAGCCCGGCATTGTCGTCTATTCCACCGATGGGTATGAGGGCGTTACCACGGATACGTTTCAGTCGTCCATGTTTGACGAGGCATCCTACGACCGTACGGACGGTCAGCGGGCACTGCAGGTTGCGGCAGGAGCCCCTTTATATAAGCTGATTACAAGTGAATACTGGTCGCTTGTCATTCCAATCGGCTCCGATCTGGCAAAGCGGCTGGCGGACGATGATACCTTGCAGCTGCGTTTTATGAAGGATAACACCACGACCTATGCGACCTATACCATCACGGAAAAGGAAGGTTCCACCTATCTGATTCTGACGCTTCGCTCGGGGATGGTGCGCTATGCCAAGGACCGCTATGCCGAGGTGGAGCTGCTGCTTAGTGAGGAGACCGGACTTAAGATCCCCAATTCCGCCATCACGGAGAAGGAATTCTATACCGTTCCCAAGGATTTCTTCATGAAAGGCGGCGATTCCGGCAGTCTGGGCATTCTGGTGCAGAGGAGCGATTCCTCCGGGAAAGCAGGGGCGGAGTTCATTGCCCCGACCATCTACTATGAGACGGATACCGATTATTACATCGACGGTGAGGAGGTTGGCGCTTCGGATATCATCCGAAAGGCGGATTCTACGGAGACGTACCAGATCGGTTCCTGCACGGCGCGCCTGCAGGGCGTTTATAATATCAATAAGGGATATGCCATCTTCAAACAGATCGACATTCTCTATCAGAATGAGGAATACGCCATCGTGCGGACCGGGACAACCTACGGAATTGCGCTCTATGACCATATAGCACTCGACGGAAGTAAGATTCACGAAAATGATCTGATCAATTAAACGGAGGAAATAGATATGTTAAAGGAAAATTTAAAAACAGTGGAAGAGCATGTACAGGAGGCTTGTAAGCGTGCAGGACGTTCCCGCGAGGAAGTGACGTTGATCGCTGTCAGCAAAACAAAACCTTTGGAAATGCTGCAGGAAATCTACGGGGAGGGCGTCCGCGATTTCGGAGAAAATAAAGTGCAGGAACTGTGCGATAAAATGGAGCAGCTCCCGTCCGACATCCGCTGGCACATGATCGGCCATCTGCAGCGCAACAAGGTCAAATATATTGTCGGAAAGGTTGCCCTGATTCATTCGGTTGATACATACCGGCTGGCAGAAGAGATCAATATCCAGGCAAAGAAACGCGGCATCATCGTGCCGATTCTGGTGGAAGTTAATATCGCCGGCGAGGAGACCAAATTCGGCACAACGGCAGAAGATGCCATGTTGCTTGTGGAAGAGATTTCCAAACTGGAAAATGTGCGGATCAGGGGACTTATGACGATTGCGCCGTTCGTTGAAAATCCGGAGGATAACCGCCTTTATTTTCGGAAAATAAAGCAATTATCTGTTGACATAACAAATAAAAACATAGATAATGTATCTATGGAAATTCTGTCTATGGGTATGACAGGAGATTACGAGGTTGCCATTGAAGAAGGAGCGACGATGGTGCGTGTCGGAACCGGAATTTTCGGTGCACGCAATTACAAAAAAAGCAATGAATCGCATTAGGAGTATAACATGAGTGTTTTAGATAAATTTTTAAATGTCATGCGTCTTAATCCGGACGATGACGACGATTTTTACAATGAAGATTATGATTACGATGATGATTATGAAGAGGATGAACCGGTAAAATCGAAGAGTTCTTTCCGCAAGGACAAGAGGAAGGCGGAGGAGGATGATTATGAAGAAGATCATTCTATCCACGAGAAAGCCGTCAAGAGTTCTCCGAAGGTCACACCGATTCGCCCGGTCAAGAAGCAGGGAGGAAGCGGCATGGAAGTATGTGTCATCAAACCAACCTCAGTGGAAGATGCCAGAGAGATTACAGAGACGCTTCTCAATAACCGCACGGTCGTATTGAACGTTGAGGGACTGGACGTCGAGATCGCACAGCGGATTATCGATTTTACATCGGGTTCCTGCTTTGCAATCAGCGGTAATCTTCAGAAGATCTCCAACTATATCTTTATCATTACACCGGCATCGGTTGACATTTCCGGCGATTTCTTAAGTCTGGTAGACACGTTCCAGTCGACACGCAGTGTCCAGACCGATTTTTAGAGTCTATGAACGAACAGGATCTTTGTCAGAAGCGTCTGCTTGATCTCTCCAGACAGGCGGATCGCAAGGGAATCGTTCTATTCAGCGATTTCCTCAATTTAAATGAATTGAATATATACCACCAGTCCGAGAAGCTGTTTGCGACGAGGACCGAATGTTTTGGCGGTATTCCATGTGCAGAGCGTCAGATGATTGCCTTTCTTCCTGATGCTCTTTATTATGATTGGGAATATCCCATTTCCGCCTTAAAAATTACCCCGGCTTATCCCAAATTTGCCGAGAAGCTTGGACATCGGGACATCCTCGGATCGCTGATGCAGCTTGGCATTGACCGCTGCAAATTAGGCGATATTCTGGTAGGGGAGCAGGAAGCCTATCTGCTGTGTGAGGAGACCGTTGCGGACTATTTTGCGGAGCATCTTGAAAAGATACGCCACACCCTCGTGAAAGTCGAGCCGTGCAGCCTGTGTGATCTTAAGGTCACACAGGAATTCCAGTCACAGGACGGGATCGTAACCTCAGACCGGATTGACGCCGTCATCGCGTGCGTTTATCATCTGTCCCGCAGTCAGGCATCGCTTTTGCTGCGCCAGGAGAAGGTTTTTGTCAGCGGAAAGCTGATGCAGAATCCATCCTATACCTGCCATGCGGATGATATTATTTCTGTCCGCGGTTACGGACGCTTTATCTACCGCGGGGAATACGGGACGACCGGAAAGGGACGGCTCAAAATACATTACGACCTCTATGCAAACTGAAAGGAGTTTTTCATGGCAAAATCGATTCCGGTAAAAGCAAACGACAGTATCATTTATCATATTGAACTGGTTCATGATTTTTCAATGTTCCCTGCGTTTCTGCAGGGACTTGGCTACGGGCGCAGTCAGAAAATCTGCATTGTGACCGATTCCAACGTTGCGCCTTTGTATGCGAGGGACGTACAGGATCTGTTGGAAAAAGAGTTTGACACGGTCATTCTTCATACGTTTGAGGCAGGAGAGCACAATAAAAATCTTGAGACGGTGAACGCTTTGTACCAGACGCTGATCGAGCAGCATTTTGACCGTCAGGATCTGCTTGTCGCTTTAGGCGGCGGCGTTGTCGGCGATCTTACCGGTTTTGCGGCGGCGACCTACCTGCGCGGCATTGATTTTATCCAGGTGCCGACCACGCTGCTTTCCCAGGTAGACAGCAGCATCGGCGGGAAGACCGGCGTGGACTTTATGCAGTACAAAAATATGGTGGGCGCTTTTTATCAGCCCAAACTGGTCTATATGAACCTGTCCGTCCTGCAATCCCTGCCTTCCAGGCAGATCATTTCCGGGATGGGAGAGATTATAAAGCACGGTCTTATCAAAGATGCCGCTTACTATGAATGGCTGATGGCACATCATGATGCCATTTTGGCACTGGAGCCGGCTGTCATGGAAGAGATGATCGCCCGAAGCTGTGAGATCAAGCGCGAAGTTGTAGAGCACGACCCGACGGAGAAGGGAGAGCGCGCACTGTTGAACTTTGGTCATACCATCGGGCATGCCATCGAGAAATTATGCGGTTTTTCCCTGTACCATGGGGAATGTGTGGGGCTTGGAATCCTTGCTGCGGCTTATCTTTCTAAAAAGCAGGGAAATCTGACCGAGGAGCAGCTTGCCGGTATCAGGCAGTGCCTGTCTGCCTTTGGATTTCAGACACAGATCGATGGAATCTCAACGGATGCTGTGCTTTCTGCCACCAAATCCGATAAGAAAATGGTCGGAAACCAGGTCAAATTTATTCTGCTTCATACCATCGGAGATGCCTATATTTACCGCGAGTTAAGCGACGCGCAGATTCTGGACGGCATTCGTTATGTATGCCGGGCGTAATCCCGGTCTGGCAGGGAAAACAACATGGAAGGACAATCTATCTATGAAAGATCATTCACCTATTTTGAAACGCAATCTGACCGGCTGTGTGGCTGCAGTGCTCCTCATTCTGTTCGATCAGTTTACCAAAATGCTTGCGGTAGCCCATTTGAAGGATCAGCCATCCAACGTACTCATAGACGGCGTGTTTGAGCTGCGCTATCTGGAGAACCGCGGTTCTGCATTCGGAATGATGCAGAATAAGCTGATGATTCTGATTCCCGTTACCGTCGTGGTGACATTGTTTATTCTGTATCTTTTTTTCAAAAAACTTCCCGCCACGAGACACTTTTTCTGGCTCAATGCGGTTGCCGTACTGTTTTTTGCGGGAGCCATCGGGAATTTCATCGACCGCGTCAGACAGGGCTATGTGGTAGATTTTTTCTATTTCAGCCTGATCAATTTTCCGATCTTTAATGTTGCGGATATTTATGTGACAGCAGCGGCATTTTTATTGATCTTTTTATGTCTGTTCTATTACAAAGAAGAAGATTTTGAACAGATTTTCCCTTCGGATTCTTCCAGACAACATTCTTCGGAGAAAAAAGACAATGACTAGAGAAACATTTGAAGCGGGAATTGCATATGAGGGAGAGCGGCTGGACAAGTATCTGAATCTCATTTTCAGCGAGACAGATGCGGCGCAGTCGCGCTCCTTTTTTCAAAAACTGATCAAAGAGGGGCATGTGCTTGTCAATGATACGGTGCAGAAAGCCAACTACCGGTTAAAGGCGGATGATATGATCTGCGTTGAGATTCCGGATGCGGTACAGACGCCGATTCTTCCGGAAAATATTCCGCTTGACATTCTCTACGAGGATGACGATCTTTTAGTCGTCAACAAGCCGAAGGGAATGGTCGTCCACCCGTCCGCCGGGCATTACACCGGCACACTTGTCAATGCCATCATGTATCACTGCAGGGACAGTTTGTCCGGCATCAACGGGGAGATCCGCCCGGGCATCGTACACCGTATCGATATGGATACAACGGGTTCACTGATTGTATGCAAAAATGATGAGAGCCATGTCTTTATTGCGGAGCAGATCAAGGAACATTCCGTGAACCGGCGCTACCGCGGCATCGTATACGGTGTGGTGAAAGAGGAGGAGGGTACCGTCAATGCGCCGATCGGACGCCATCCAATCGAGCGCAAGAAAATGGCGATCAATGAGAAAAACGGCAAGCCTGCCATCACCCATTACAAGGTTCTGGAACGCTTTGAGCGGTACACATACATGGAGTTTAAACTGGAGACCGGGCGCACCCATCAGATCCGCGTGCACATGGCAAGCATTGGTCATCCGCTGCTTGGCGACACGCTGTATTCCAGCGGAAGAAGTCCCTATAAGCTGCAGGGGCAGACACTTCATGCCATGACGATCGGCTTCATTCATCCGAGAACCAGAGAGTACATGGAGGTTACGGCGCCTCTTCCAGAATATTTTGAAAAAATTCTAAAAGATTTGCGATAATTTCAAAAAATAATTCCGTTTTTCAAAAAAATGTATTATAATATATTCATAGAATGTTAGGAAAGGCGGGATCTTTTATGGGCAACAAAATCTATACCATTGGTCGTGAATTTGGCAGCGGGGGAAGAGAAATCGGCGAAAAGCTTGCGGAACGTCTTGGAATTAAGCTCTACGACAAAGAATTGTTACAGCAGGCGGCAAAGGAAAGCGGTTTCTGCGAGGAGATTTTCGAGAATCATGATGAGAAACCGACCAGCAGCTTTTTGTATTCCCTGGTCATGGATACATATTCGCTGAACGGCTATCATTCGGCACCGTTTCTCGATATGCCTTTAAACCACAAAGTGTTCCTGGCGCAGTTTGACACCATCAAAAAGATTGCAGAGCGGGAATCCTGCGTGATTGTTGGAAGATGCGCCGATTACGCATTATCGGACAATCCGGACTGCATCAATATCTTTATTCATGCGGACATGGACAAACGCGTTAAGATTATCAGCCAACGCGCCAATATTACGGAAAGCAAAGCCAGGGATCTGATCCAGAAACAGGATAAGCAGCGTGCAAGTTATTATAACTATTATACAAGCAAAAAATGGGGCGATTCCCAGAGCTATCATCTGACACTGGACTCCGGTAAACTGGGAATTGACGGTTGTATTGATATGATCTTAAAGTTCCGTGAAATCCTCGATGCATCCAGATAACATCATCGGCTAATATCATACAACGTGAACGAAATGGTTTCAAATGGTTTCAAAGAGGCGGCACTTATTTGATTTAAGGTGCCGCCTCTTTATGTCTGCGCAAACAAACACCGGCAAAATGCAGGAAAAACGCATGTCACTTTGCAGCAATTTGATACAAAATAAAACCTCTGATCTTCCTATTTAAGGGAGATTTTTTTGTTTATTGTATCAATATAATGCAACTAGCCAAAAGATTGTTTGCACATAAATGATACAAAAAAGTGGATTTTGCATAAAAATGATACAAAAAGTTCGATTTTGCACGTAAATAATACAAAGTGGCGGACAATTAAAATACAAACAAATATCTTATTGACAATTTTATGCAAAAATATTGAAAAAAATGAGCAAATAGTTTAAACTCTATAGTAATTATATATAGACCAAAAAAAGCATTAACTTTTCTCGTGGGGACGATTTGGGCTAACGCTTTCTTTTTGTTGCTCATTATTCTGTTTCTGTTTGTAATTTTAACATAAACAGAACTCTTTGGCAATAGGTCTATTGCAATTTTCCTTTTATTTATTTTATATGAATCATTTTAATATTTGCCTGGTATATCGCTTTTCCTATTTTATTATTGAAAATTGAAGCTATATCTCTATTTGCTGTATCTATATATCCCAAAACGCCGAAAGGAGAGAAAAAGATATGGACTATACTACACCAGTAAATATTCCTCGCAGTACACATTATGGGAGTAATTACTATGAATTCTTAAGCAGGAAACTAAAGCGAACTGTAAGAGCTTTTTCCAGCCTAGAGTATTGGAACCAAATTTGCCTTGAAATGGATTATCAAGTAGAAAAATATTGTGAACAACCGTTAGAAGCAGAAGTGTATTATGATGGGAAAACGTATAAAACAGTATTTGATATTTGGGTCAAATATCGAGATGCACGAGAAGAATTTCAGGAAATAAAACTGGCAGAAGAATTAGAAAGTGAAAATGCAATTAAAGGTCGAAGTTATAAACAAATCGCCATACAAAAGGCATGGTGCGAACAAAATGGAAAAACACATATTGTAAAAACAGACCAAGATATTATCTTGGGAACTCATTACATAAAAAATATATTATATCTATATCCCAAAGTCCTTCGATTTGAAGCGCTCGATACTATCGCCGAAAAACATTTGCTGAAGTTTATCGATGATAGAGGAATAACAACAGTTGGACAATTAGTGAATAATGGGATCATATCGGCTCAAAACGGAATTGATATATTAGCCTATTTATATTATAAAGGGAACATATGTTTCAGTGATCTAAAAAATGCCCCTTTTGGATTTGCAACGGAGGTGTACATAAATGGCAAGTAAAAAATACGATTTGATTGCTCTCCAAGCTGACCGCGAAGATTGGATTGATATTCCAGAAGAAATAATAGCAGAAAAATATCGGGATATATACAAAAAACGCAAAATGGCTATAGATATGTATATAGATGGTTGCAAAATGGCTGATATTGAAGAAAGAACGTTTGTCAAACATAGCAACCTTCCTCGATTACTTGAAAGATGCTTGTGTAAGAACGAAAAGAATATTCAAATTGGATACGCTGGACTTATTCCCAGAAAAAGGTTGGACAGTAAATTTCAAGATAAACATTCAGGTCAACTCTTCAGGCAGCTTCTTATAAGTTATCCTGATTTGGTGCCGTTCTTGAAAGGTAATTATTTTGGCATTGCTCCATATACTACAGAGCGAGTAATGAACATCCGCACTCTGCATGAAAAATTTCTTCGCAAATGCAAAGACCTTGAAATTAGCGATGATGAATATCCATTTAATACGGAAAGCCAAGGATACTATTCATTGTATCGATACATCAAGAAAATTGCGAGTGAAAATATAGAACTCGCTTCAAATCGCGAAAGCAAAGAGTCAAAGCAAAAATTGATGAGTACTGGCATCGGTAAAAAATATATGCAAAATCCTATTGCGCCCTTTAATGCCGTACAAGTTGATGGTCATGTCATAGATATTATATATACGACACAAGTACGTATGCCAGATGGGACAATACAGCCCATGACTGCACATAGATGTTGGTTGTTTGCGGTTATAGATGTTGCTACACGATGTATAATAGGTTATTCGACAAGTCAGGAGATGAATTATAATCAATTTGATGTGCTTAGAGCTTTTCAGAATGCTATATTGCCACATCAAATGATAGATTTTAAAATTCCTGGTTTTTCCTATCCTCCGAATGGAGGATTTCCAAGCACGGCGATACCAGAAGTCCAATATGCCCTGTTTGATATGGTAATGTTGGACAATGCAAAAGCGCATTTATCAAAAAATGTTCGTAATAAAGCGCTTAATATAATTAACTGTACTTTAAACTATGGTTCAGTAGCGACACCAGAGACTCGAGGCATAATCGAAAGATTCTTTGGGACCCTTGAAACAAAGGGATTCCATAGGCTTCCAATGACCACCGATAGTCATATCAATGGTATTAAGAGACGAAATCCAGAATATAAAGCTGTTAAATATGATGTGACTTATGATGATATTTTAGAGGTGCTCGAGCAGCTTATAGTTCAGTACAATAACAGTCCCCATGAATCTCTGTACAATAATACCCCCTTGCAAGAGATGGAAAGAAAAATAAAAGAATATGGAATGGTACCAACCATTGCATCTGAACGCAAAATTAAAGAGGTAAAAAAACTAATGTATCATACCGTGACCCGGAGAGTCTGTGGTGGAAGTAAGAATGGAAAAAGACCATATATTAGTTTTATGAACGCTCAATATAGAAATGATCTTCTTGCATCAAGTAACATTTATCTTGGCAAGGAAATTACACTTCTCATAAACCCTGACGATGTATCAACAGTAGAGGCTTTTACAGCTGATGGAACAGCCCTCGGTACACTTCGAGCAAACGGAGAGCGTGGTCAAAAATCACATTCATTAAAAAGTAGACAAGCCATAAATCAGTATGCAAAGCAAAATAGATTAGATAATCAGACTATTTCTACACCAATTACAGCATACGAGCAGGAATTAGAGAGGAGAGCACCATATAGCAAACGCGATAGAACTAAAGCAGATATTTTACGAAGAGAAGAAGGTAAGCAAACGCTTGCAGAACAACATAAGCAATATCAAAAAGAACCAGATCCGGCAATAGATACCGATCAAAAGACGAATATCGAAAAGACTATGCTTTCGACCATATGAATCAATATGGAGCATATTAAATAATTATAAAGCAGTAAATGTAATAAATGATCATGCAACTCTTATGAAAGCAATAGGCACAAATACAAAGGCGAGGGTTGTTAGTGATTATTTCATATCTTATGGAATATTTTGTAATATCTCTAGCAATATAAATGATATTAACGAAATCATTTCCAACCTCGTACCGGAATGGTATAAAAAACAAACAGAAGAGTTCTTCTCAAAAAGGGATATTTCAGATTTCTTTTCGGATAAAATCAACTATTGCCCAAAATGTATGAAAAATGGATATCATTCCATTCTTCATCAGTTAAAAGGACTTCAAAAATGTCCATTTCATAAAAAGGAATCACTTGTAACTTATTTAAAACAACGATATGTGTTCGGGGTACAGGCTCCATATACTGGCGACCACAAAAATTTGGAAAGGTTGAAAATTGCTTGTAGAAATGTAGGTGTCATAAGCACTATTGACTTTGAGGATCCATCACAGTTTCCACTTCCTGTAGACAGAAAAAACATGCCAGAAATAACAGAATTTTTTCAAGAGTGGGGATTGCGCAAAGATTTCGATTACATAAAACCTATTGCTGCGGATATTTTTGACAAAAACATCATTCCTGAAATAGGGTCTTTCCTTTTGAACTATGAGTTAAAACCAGATATTATCATTCAAAATATTAAAAAGGCAGATACATCAATTATAGAAAAGATGAATAAAAGAATAAAGAAAAGTGGGATAGTATGTCAAAAAAATATAGATAGTAAGCATCGTATATCCTTTAAATACATATATATGCAAGTGTTTGTAGTAGAAAAACTAATGCCGTATACATATGATGAGATTGATTATAAATGCTATCAAATTGAACGTGGACGATTTATTTCATATGATGATGAGTTGGGAATTCTATAGTTATATTTACTCTATGTTACAGGTGATGAGAGGATCGAAGACAGTCTTAGCGTCATAAGAGAAACAAATCAAGTAAAATCTAAATATAGCTCTGGTTATA
>OJAL01001391.1_pt1 | contig 13448 bp, 8 predicted proteins | sample 1589301 | NCBI WGS metagenome assembly OJAL01 (sample SAMN03283261) | human gut metagenome | biome: human-associated habitat; material: feces | host: Homo sapiens | place: USA | collected 2013
GAAGCGTGCAATGGTTTCGTGAAGGGTGGAGGCCGGATAATCTGCCAGCTGGTTCACGCCGTCGGTCAACACCGAAAGGTTGCCCAGCATCCCGGTCAGGGCATTGGCCAGCTGACGCACCCCGGCATCGAACTGCCCGTACTGGCTGTTCAGGGTGCTGCTGCCCGCGTGCAGCTGGGCCACACCGTCGTGCACCGTGTTCAGGTAGGTCTCCATCGCGTCGATGTTGGCGCTGGAGCCCTTCAGCAGCAGGATGACGTCCTTGAGCTGGGGCATCACCCTGGCCAGCTGTTCCAGCTGCTCCATAGCTTTCGCGTTGCCGTCCTTCAGCTGGTCCAGGTCCAGTCCGTTTTCCTTCAGGATGGCCTTGTAAGCGTCGTAACTCACCTGCTCATCCAGCTGGGCGGCACCGGCGTCCAGCTGGGCAATGCCGTTCTGGATCTGGGTGGAGGCGTCCAGCAGGGTGGTGAGCTGGTCGGTGGAGGCCGACACGCCGTTCAGGGCGGTCTGCATCTGGGTCAGGGCCGCCTTGACCTTGGCGGACCCGCCGGTCAGCTCGCCAGACTTGCCGTTCAGGGTGTCAAGACCCGCCTGCACCTGGGCAATGCCGTCTGCCAGCGCGTTGGCACCGTCGTCCAGCTGTACCGAACCGCTCTGCAGCCGGTCCAGCATGCCGGTCAGGTCGGCCCCGTCCAGGTCGAGGTTCAGCCGGAGCTTCACGCCGTTCAGCGAGATGGCGTTCATGGCAAAGTCGGTCACGTCGGCGGTCACGGTCACGTCGCTGTCCGAACCTGGCAGCAGGATGTAGGAGAGCTGCTTGTTGCTGCCCACATTGGCCATGGTGGCCCCATCAGCCACGATGTTCTGTGCCCGGTCGGTGTCCAGCGTCATGGTCACCTGCAGGGCATACTGATCAAAGAAATCTCCGGTGCAATCCGGGTTGCGGCTCACCTGCAGGCGGATGGCCAGCGCGCCGCTTTTGCCACCCAGCTCTTCCGGGGCGATCTCGGCCCCGTCCAGCGTGTAGGTCAGCTTCACGAGCCACGGCAGCGCGGTGGCGGTGTCCATGGTGCCCTCATAGTAGAGCTTGCCATCCTCGGCAACTGCAGCGGTGACGGTGTCGCCGCTGTGCTCCAGCGGGTCGGTGGTGGTCATGTTGCGCACGGCGGTATAGCTGCCATGGTCGGTGACGGTGTCCCCCGCCTGCACGGCAAAGCTGTTCACAGCGTACACGCCGGTCACGGTGCCGGACGCATCCAGATTGGCATAGATGACCTCTTCCTTGGCGGAGGCCGCAAGGGCCGGCAGGGCCGCCCCGGCCAGCAGGCAGCCTGCCAGCACCAGCGCCGATGCCCGGCGCACAATCTTCTGTTTCATCTCGTCAAGCCTCCTTCGGCTGTTTTTTCGGTTTGATGATGAGCGGGTCGGCCAGATACAGATAGCCCGGCAGAGCCAGCAGCACGATGGCCAGCGACACCAGACCGCCCACACCCAGGAAGTTGCCCAGCTGGCCCAGCAGCTGGTTGGTGGAGATGGCCCCCATCAGGAAGCCCACCACCGCCAGCGCGCTGCCCGTGGTGATCACCGAGGTGGTCACGGTGGACACGGTGGCGGCAATGGCCTGCTTTTTGTCCAGCGTCTCGCGGAACTCCTGATACCGGTCCGAGAACAGGATGGCGTAGTCTACCGTCGCACCCAGCTGGATGGTGCTGATGATGAGGTAAGCAATGTAGAACACATGGCGGCCCCGGAAATACGGGATGGCCAGATTGATCCAGATGGCCGTCTCGATGCTCAGCACCAGAATGACCGGCAGCAGCAGCTGACGCTTCATGAGCAGCAGGATCAGGAACACGGCGCCGATGGCCAGCAGGTTCACCTTGACCATATCGGCGGTGATGGTGTCCATCAGGTCGTAGGTGCTCACGCCCTGCCCGGCCAGATCATACGCATCCGGGTAATACTGCTGCACCGTGGCACGCACTTTTTCCACCAGCGCAAAGGCCGCGTCGCCCTCGGTGTCGGCGTTCACGGTGAGCACCATGCGGGTGTAGCCGCCGGACACCAGCAGTTTCAGGGTGTCCGGGGGCACGAACTCCGGCGGGATGGACGCGCCCGCGTTGTCCACATAGGACAGGATGCCCGTCACCTCCGGGATGGCGTGCAGCGCATCCGAAAGCTCGGCCTGGGTGGCGGTGTCGCCCTCCGGCACCAGCACCACCCAGGTATCGCTCTTGCCGAACGTCTCTTCGATGGCGGCGGTATCGGCACCCAGACGGGTGTTGGTGCCGAACATATGGGCGGCACCGTAGTAGTATTCGTTGTTGTTGGAGGCCAGATAGCTGGGCACCATGATGACGGCCAGCGCCAGCGCCGCCGGCAGCATGATGCGGGACACAAACCGCCCGAACTTGTCAAAGCTGGGCAGCAGAGGCTTGTGGTGGGTCTTGTCCATCCACGGGTAACACACCAGCGTCAGCGCCGGCATGAAGGTGAACACGGTGACAAGGCTCAGCACCACGCCCTTGGCCAGCGCAAGGCCCAGGTCCGGGCCGATCTGGAACTGCATGAGCACCAGCGCCAGAAAGCCGATGACCGTGGTCAGGCCGCTGGACAGGATGGACCCGGTGGATTTGCACAGGGCCTCCACCATGCAGTCCTCCGCGCTGGCGTCCGGGCGCGCGGCCCGGCACTCGGCAAAGCGGTGGATGAGGAACACCGAGTAATCCAGCGACACGGCCAGCTGCAGGATGCTGCCGGCGGCGTTGGTCACAAAGGAAATGGTGCCGAACATCAGGTTGGTGCCGTTGTTGATGAGGATGGCCGCCCCCAGACCCGCCAGCACCAGCAGCGGCTCCACCCAGGAATCGGTGGTCAGGATCAGGATGAACAGCACATACACCACCGCAATGGCCGCGATCTTGGCCACCTCGGTGACGGTGGAGTTGGTAGCCACAGCAGTGGACACCGCGGTCCCGGCCAGGGCATCGTCCTCCCCGATCAGGTCCTGAATGGCCGCCACAGCCTCCAGACGGTTCGCATCCTCCACCGTCACGGTGAACAGCGCGCAGTTGTCCTTATAATAGGTCTCCACCGTGGCGGTGTCCTGCATCTGCAGCGGCACGGTCACGGCCAGGCTGTCGTCCAGCCAGGTCACGGCCTCCACGCCGTCGATGGCGGCAAGTTTTTCTTTGTAGTCCAGCGCCTCGGGCACCGTGACGTCCCGCACCATGACCCGCATGTTGGGGATGCCGCCGGTAAAGGCGCTGTTCATCTGCTCCAGTGCAATGGTGGAGGGTGAGTCCGGCGGCAGATAGTCGTTGATGTCGTAGTCCACCTGCACCGCCCGGGAAGCAAACACGCTCAGCACGGCGGCCAGCACGAACGCGGCCAGCACCGCTCTGCGCCGGTGCACGATGGCGGTATAGAATCGTTTCAGCAAAACAGGAAAACTCCTTTCCGGAAAAATCAAAACTGTTTATCATTCTAACAGGTCTGATAAAAATGGAAAAGAGATATTTTATGAATTTTCGCTTTTGGGCGTATTTTTTGCTCTTGACAAATAAACGGATTCTGCTATACTTTTTTTCGGTCATCGGAGGACCGTTTCCAACGTAATTTGGACGGGCCGGATAAGATGCCGTGCAGACAGCGCCCCGCCGGAGGCTTCCTTGCCGTAGTGAGGAAGAAGAGGAAGGCCGGGCGTGCACTCACGGAGCTTATCCGGCCCGTTTTGTTTCCTGTCGAAAGGAGTTTTTCGTGTCCAAGCAAAAAATCCAACTGTCGGATCACTTTACCTACCCGCGCCTGCTGCGGTTCGTGCTGCCCGCCGTGGGCACCATGCTGTTCACCTCCATCTACGGCATCGTAGATGGCCTGTGCGTGTCCAACTTTGTGGGCAAAACAGCCTTTGCGGCGGTCAACCTGATCATGCCGCTGCCCCAGCTGCTGGCCACCATCGGCTTCATGCTGGGTACCGGCGGCAGCGCCATCGTGGGCATCACGCTGGGCGAGGGCAACCAGAAAAAGGCCGACCGCTACTTTACCATGTTCCTGCTGGCCGCCGCCATCTCCGTCTCGGTGCTGGCCGTGCTGGGGCTTGTGCTGCTGCGGCCCATTGCCATCCTGTTGGGTGCCAAGGGCGAGCTGCTGGACTACGCCGTGCGCTACGGCCGCATCCTGATGCTGTCGCTGCCCACCTTTGCGCTGCAGAACATGTTCCAGAGCTTCTTTGTCACCGCCGAAAAGCCGCACCTCGGCTTTTACTTCACGGTGGCTGCCGGCTGCACCAACATAGTGCTGGATGTGCTGATGGTGGGCGTCTGGGGCTGGGGCGTAGAGGGTGCCGCCATTGCCACCTTCCTCAGCCAGATCGTGGGCGGCCTGCTGCCGATCTTCTACTTCCTCGACCACAAGAATACCAGCCGCCTGCACCTGTGCAAAACGCAGCTGTACAGCAAGGTGCTGCTGGACGCCTGCATCAATGGCTCCTCCGAGTTGATGACCAACCTGTCCATGTCGCTGGTGAACATCCTGTACAACTACCAGCTGCTGCGCCTTGCCGGGGAAAACGGCGTGGCCGCCTACGGCGTCATCATGTACGCCTGCTTCCTGTTCATTGCCGTGTATGTGGGCTACGCCTTCGGCAGTGCGCCCATCGTCAGCTTCCACTACGGTGCAGGCAACCGCGCCGAGGTGCACAACCTGTATGAAAAGAGCCTGCGGCTCATTGCGGTGGTGGCCGTCACCCTGACCGCCGCATCCATGGTCATCATCCCCTATGTGGCGCGGTTCTTCGTGGGCTACGACCCGGAGCTGCTGGCCCTGACCAGCCGGGCCTTCCGGCTGTACGCCCTGAGCTTTGTCATCATGGGCTTCAACGTGTATGCCTCCTCCTTCTTCACCGCGCTGGGCGACGGCGTGACCAGTGCGCTGATCTCCTTCCTGCGCACGCTGGTGTTCCAGATCGCGGCGGTGCTCATCCTGCCCGCCATTCTGGGCATCGACGGCATCTGGCTGGCCGTGACCGCCGCCGAACTGGCCGCCCTGGCCGTGAGCGCGGCCATGTTCGTCACCAAAGACAAGGTATTCCATTACCGCAAGGCGTAACCTTCTCCCCTGCTTTTTGCGAAACGGCGAAAAGCAGGGGATTTTTTTGGTGATTCTGGCTCTGCCGCCGGGGCAAGAATCGTGCTAGAATGGGCATAGCTTTTATTCACCGTTTTGTGAGGAAGAACTATGACGTTATTTCTGACCAGCAGCCCCAGCGGCTGCCCCTTTGAGCCCGGCCCGGCCATTCCGGTACTGGACAGACGCAATCATTTTCTGGAAAACCTGCGGGCCGTGTGGCCGGACCACCCGGTGCGGGGCCTTGCCATCGCGGCAGACCCCCACGCTTACGCCCAGAACGACGAGATGTGCCGGGTATTCCTGCAGAGCTTTGCGGACGCCCACCTGCCCCTGACCGAACTTGTGCCCTGCGACGCCCGCAATCAGGAAGAGATCGGCACCCTGCTGCCCCGTAGCGGCTTTGTGATGCTGTGCGGCGGCCATGTGCCTACCCAGAACCACTTTTTTGCCCAGCTGGGCCTGCCGGGGCTGTTCCACAATTACCACGGCATCGTGCTGGGCGTGAGCGCCGGCAGCATGAACGCCGCCCGGCTGGTGTATGCCGCCCCGGAGGAGCCGGGCGAAGCCGCCGACCCCGGCTACTGCCGCTGGCTGAACGGCCTCGGCCTGACCGAGACCCGCATCCTGCCCCACTACCAGTTCATCCGGGAGCACATCCTGGACGGACAGCGGATGGAGGACATTGCCCTGGCCGACAGCAGAAAACGGCATTTCCTCGCCCTGCCGGACGGCTCCTACCTGATGTGCTCCGACGGGCACGAAGCATTGTACGGCAAAGCCTGGTACTTTGCGGACGGCACCCTGGAGGAGATCAACGAGGACGAGGACGTTCTGCCGCTGCGATAAGCAAACAAAAAAAGAAGCACGCCGCGGCGTGCTTCTTTTTTGTTTCGGATGCTCTGGCGCACACCTCATTCCGCCGACAGGCGGACAAAGGGCGCAATGGCGTTGGCGTCGCCATGGCGCACGATGGAATAGGTGATGTCGCAGTAGGGCTGGATGGCGGTGCTCTTTTCCACGGTGGAGATGAGCAGCACCTGCAGCTGCAGACGGCGGAACAGCTCCATCATGGGGCGGATGCGGTCGCTGGTCATCTTGCTGAACGCCTCGTCCAGCAGCACCAGACGGATGCTGTTCTCGCTCTTCTGGTAGATCTGCAGCAGGGATGCGCAGATGGCCACATAGAAGGGTGCCTGATTCTCGCCGCCGGAGGAGTCGCGGCTGACGCGGGACAGGTATGCCTGCTGGCCGGTGACCCGGTTGGTGACCTTGATGTCGTAATCCAGATAGGTGCGGTAGTCCACATAATCCGACAGGGTGGTGGTGCCGGTGCGGCCCTCCTGCCGGGCACGGGTGTTCTCGTCCACATCCGCCATGATCTTTTCCATCAGCTCATCCACCTGCCGCTCGTAGGCGGGGTCGGCGGTGGCGGCAAGGTTGTCCAGCGAGTCGCCCTCGGTCATCTGCTGGTTGCCCTTGTCCACGATGACCTGATAGAACGCAGCCAGCTGCGGGTCCCGGCTGGGCTCCAGCTCAAAGCGGTAGACTTCTTCGCCGTAGGTCAGCTGTTCCATCACCTTGTTCAGCTCCCGGAACTGCCGCCGGGCGTTGAAGATATCGTCTTTCATGCGGAACAGGATATCCTTGCGGAAGCGGTCCTTGCAGTCCCGCTGCGCTTGCTCCAAGCGGGCGGCGTAGCGTTCCAGGTCGATGCGCACAAGGCTCTCGTGCTGGGCACGGTACTGGTCCAGCCCCGCCAGACCCAGCGGGTAATCACAGACGTAGTGCTCGTTGTAGGCCTTCTGGGCGGGTTCCAGCGTGCCGGTGAGGTAGGCCGTCAGGGCATCGTCCAGCCGGGCCTGTGCCTTTTCGGCGGCCTGTGCGGCGGCTGCGGGCTTGTCGGCCGGAGCAAGGGCCTGCATCCGGGTGCGGGCCAGCGGCTCCAGCAGCGGATGGGCCGCAAAGAACTTCCGGGCCGCGTCGGCGCTCTGCTGTGCCGTCTCCCCGGCCTTTTTCTGTTCGGCTTCGCAGGAAGCGATCTGTTTTTCGCACACGCGGATGTCGCCGCCCACCTGCTCCACAGCGGTGCGGGCGGCTTCCCAGGCGGCTTCCCGCGTTTCTTCCTCGCGGTACATCTCCTGCAGCAGGGGGTTCTCGCGGTATTCGGCCAGCTTGCCCTCCTGTTCGGCCACCGCATTCCGGGCTTTTTCGGCGGCGGTGCGGGCCTCCCACAGGCCGGCCAGCTGCTGCGGCGCGGTGCCGCGCTGGAAGTTCTGGTACTGGTCGTAGGCAGTTTTCAGGTTCTGCTCGGTCTGGGCGGCGGTGCGGGTGCGCTCGGCCAGAGCTTCCAGCTCTTCGGCCAGTGCCCCGGCGCGGGCGCGGCGGGCTTCCAGGCCGATATAGCGCTGCGGGGTGCGCAGGCGCTCCAGCCGGAAGGGATGGTGCCGCAGCAGGTCGCGGGTGGCGCTGTCCGGGTACTGTTCCAGTGTTTCAGGGGTGTCGCAGCAGACGATGCGCCGCAGGATGGTGTCGGCGTACTGGGCCGCCAGCGGGTTTTCGCTGGTGACCTGTGCCGCCAGACTGTCCGCCGGGGCAGTCTCGGCATGGCGGTTGGCCTTGCGGATGCCCGGCGTGTCCAGCAGGCTGATGGGCCCCACCTTGTCCTTCAGGGCCACAAAGGCGCTCTTGGCGGCCTCGTAATGGGCGGGCGGCACAAGGATGTCGAACCGGCGGTCGCCCAGGCAGGCTTCCACGCAGTCCTGCCAGCTCTCGTCCGCCACGGCCAGCAGCTCACAGAAGATCTTGGCGTCCGGCTGCATGCCGCGGCTCTTCAACTCCGCGTTCACGGCATCCCGCACACGGGTGGCGGCATCGCCGTGGGGGTACACCCACTTGCCGCCGGACACGGCGTCCAGCTCGGCGCGCTTGTCCGCCTGCTCTTTGCGCAGGGCGGCGGTGTTCTGCCGGGCCGCAAAGTAGGCTTCTTCCAGCGGTTTTTCCTGCGCGGCAAGCCAGTCGGTGAGCTGCGGCAGGGTGTCGGCGGTGAGGTTTTCCAGCTTCCAGCCGGAAGCAAACCCGCTGCGGCGCAGGGCCGTGAGCAGGGCTTCGGCCTTGGATGCGGCATCCTCGGCCTGCGCGGCTTGGCGGGCGGCGGCATCCTGCGCCGTCTTGCGGCGGGACAGTTCTTCCTCCATGGCATCCAGTGCCCGGCCCTCGCCGCTGGCACCGGCTGCGCTGTGGGCGGCAAGGTAGGCGCGGCGGGCTTCCGCCTCCGCGTTCTTGGCCTCGGCATAATGGGCGTTCAGGGCCTCCAGCTGGCAGTGTCCGGCGTCCAGATGGCCCTGCCACACGTCCTGTTCCCCGCCGTCGGCAGCAGCACGGGCCAGCAGGGCCGCGCCCCGGTTCACAAGGGCTTCGGTCTGCTTTCCGGCGGCTTCGCGGCCATCGTTCACGATCTCTTCCAGTGCATCGGCGCGGGTCTGGGCTTCGGCCAGCACAGCGTGCAGGTTTTCCAGCTCCAGCCGGTCGCCCTGCAGTGCTTCCAGATCCAGCTCCGGCTGCGGCAGGATGTACTGGTACAAAAATTCCCGGAAGTTGGGAATCTCGTCCATGCTGGTGCCCATCTGGAACACTTCGTTGAACTTTTTGCCCAGCGGACTGGACGCCCGCCCGATGCCCAGCGCCCGGCAGATGCGGTCACGGGCTTCGCTGGGGCTGCGGGTGTAGGAGAGTCGGCCGACGGCGGGCTTGAAGTCCTCCTTGGCGCTGGGGGCACCGGTACGCGGGTCGATGAAGGGCAGCTGTTCCAGCGTGCAGCCGTCCTCGGAGAGGTACCAGGTCTGGTCGCCGGGGTGCAGCTCCTGCATGGGGCCTTCCGACTCCACCCGCACCGCGATGACAAAGGGGGCGCGCTTGAGACTGTCGTAGAACTCCGCGCCGATGTAGGCCACGGTATGGCCGGGGCGGCGGTAAGCGTTTTCCCCGCGCTGCTTCGCGTGGACCGAGCCCTGCAGGGTGCGGCCGCTCTTCTTATTGCCCAGGGCATTGAAGTTGCGGTTGGTGGTCAGGCAGTAGCGGATGGCATCCAGAATGGTGGTCTTACCCACGGCGTTCACGCCGATCATATAGGTCAGGCGGGCGCAGTCAAAGGTGACGTTTTCAAAGTTGTGCCAGTTGATGAGTTTCAGGCGTTTGAGTTCGATCATTCTTCTGCCTCCCCTGCGGCGGTGTCGGCCCCTTCCGGCCGTTCATACAGTCCCAGCTCGGTGCGGGTGCGGGCGCTCTCTGCCGCTGCGTCGGCAAGGTCGGCATCCGGCAGGGCCAGCAGCACGGTCGGGAACACCTCGATGCGGCTGTCCAGCCCGGAGAGCCGGCCCACCGGTCGGGCCAGATTGTACCGGCGCAACGTGCGCATCAGCCTTTCCAGCGTCTGCTGGTCCAGTCTGCGGGGCAGGTTCATCTTCTGCAGCTCGGTCTGCACCTCTTCCACGGTCACCAGCACCTGATCGGCGCTGGCGGCAAGGCTCTCCCGCTTTTGCAGGTAGAGCAGCCGCAGCACCAGCAGCAGGATGCTCTCGTATTTCAGCAGCCGGGCCTGGCTGCCCTCGTGCTCGTTGACCAGGGCCGCCGCCTGCAGCGGGGCCGGGTACAACAGCACAGCGTAGCCCAGCGGTTTGAACACCGCCCGCACCTCGGGCAGATGATCCTGCACATAGAGATATTTTGCCCGCTGATCCTCCACGCTGCCCAGCACGAAGCAGTGGTTGAGCAGGTAGTTTGCGGTCTCTTCCAGCATGTTAATCGTTGCCATCGTTTTCCTCCTTGCGGCGGGTCAGGACAAAGTCCTCGAACCGGAAGCCGCCGCGCTCCACCCAGTTGCCCGTGAGCCGGATGTCATAGTTCCGGTGCGGCGACTGGGAATAGGTATGCAGGCCGATGATGCGGGCAAAATCGCCCGGATATTCCTCCGCCAGGGTGGATGCCTCCACCTGCGGGCGGGCAGCCAGTGCCTGCTGTGCCAGCAGGGCCACGTTCTCTTCGGTGACAGCCAGCCGGGCGTAGTCCAGCAGCAATTGCTGTTCTTTGCGCAGCTGGTCCGGGTCCAGCGTTTCCGCCTGCACCGGGGCCAGCGGGGCCGCCGTGCGGGGCGCGGCCGGCGGGTACAAGAACTTTTCGCCAAAGGCAGCCGCCGGGTACAGATGCAGATGGGCGGCCACCGGGCCGTCATCCGGCTCAAAGAGCTGGTCCGGGGTGCGGATGTCCTCGGCGTAGCGGCGCAGCAGGGCCGTGACGCTGCCCTGAGACGAGCGGTCGCTCAGCAGCAGGAACTGTGCCCGCTGCACGGCCCGCTTGCGGTAGCGGATGTGGCTGGCGTCGATTTCCCGGATGAGGTTGCTCATCTCTTCCAGCGCGTCCCGCTGCTGCTGGATGAGGGCCCGCACACGGGGCGCGGCCTCGCCGGGGGCGCAGCGCTCCACACGGGCGTAATCCAGTGCCAATTGGGGCAGATACGTTTCCTCGCAGGCATCCAGCCCTTCCTCCAGATAGGCGCGGTAATTGAACAGGTTGTCGCTGGTCTTGAAGCGATGGTAAGCCGCCGCCACCACCTTTTCTTCGTACTGGTCAAACAGCTCCAGCACCTCCTGCGGGGTGCGGTTGCGGGTGAGCCGGTCGATGTAGTGGCCGATGGACGCATTGAGCGCCCGCAGGGATTTGTTCAGCGCTTCCAGATCGGAAGCCACCTCCCGCAGCACATTCTCGTAGGGGTTCTTCTCTTCCCCCACGCCCTGCAGCAGCTGCCAGGCCTTGTACAGCTTGCCGGTGTAGGTGACCACACGGGGATTCAGGATCTCTTCCAGCGCGTCCAGCAGCGGGGCCACCTCCGGCACAAAGGCCAGGGTCGGCTCGCTCTCGTAACTGCCGGGCTGCTCTTCCAGCCAGCCGGTGCGGCGCAGCCGCAGCAGAAAGCCCAGCGCCAGCGTATGGGGGTCGCGGGTGGGCTGTTCCTCCTCATCGCCGGCACCGTCTGCGTCCAGCGTCAGGGGCTTTGCCAGTGCCGCAAAATAATCCTCCGCGCGGGAGACGGCCTCCGCACGGGAAATGCTGTAGTCGGCCGTATGGCGGCACTCTTCCCACAGCAGGAGCAGCAGCTCCGCATAAAACGCCCGGTTCGGCCCCGCCAATGGGCGGAACAGCCGTGGGCTGACCAGTTCAAACAGCTGCATGGAACGTTCCTTTCTGTTCACATCAGAATACGGTTTTATTGTATCACAAGCGGCAGAGTTTGTCACAAAAAGGCGCAAAAAAGCCCCGGGAGCGGGTGCTCTCCGGGGCAGGAAGATCCGGGTTTATTTTGCGGCCATCTCGGCAGCCGTCGCGGTGCAGCGCTCCGTCATCGGTTTACCCCCCTCCGGAGCCGGGTGCACCATGCCCGGAACACCCTGTTCTGCGCCCATGGAAGGAGGATGCGCAGTTTTTTTCAGATTTCGTGCCGGAACTTTTAAAAATTACACAGTTCTACCATTTTTTCATGCTAAAATGAGGTCGTAAAAATAACAGGCAAAGGATGATCTCCCCATGCAGCACTGTCCCGCCCGGGCAGCCCGGCAGCTGGCGGCAGCAGCACTTGCGCTGGTGCTGCTGCTTGCTCTTGCCGCGCCCCGCGCCCACGCCGCCTTACAGGAAAAACACGGCATCCGGCTGCTGACTTTTGACCACAGCCAGATCCTTTCCATCGGCAACCAGACCTCCGGCAAATGCAGCTGGTATGCACTGCGCTACGCCCGCACCATTCTGGACGGGCGGGCGTGCTCCGGCAGCGGCATGTGGTCCAACGGTGCCGTGTGGTCCGCCGGCGGCTACACCGGGTATTCCGGGGACCTGTCCGCCTGCCTGCATACCATTTACAACGAGCTCTCGGCCGGACGGCCGGTGATCGTGCACCTGAAAAATACCACGGTGAGCGGTGTGAACAAACACGCCAACCGCACCTCTACTTACGAGTATCACCTGTCCGGCTCCGGCTGGACCCAGGTGAACTACCCGCACATTGCCACCAGCGACACCTATGGGCACTGGGTCTGTGTGGTGGGCATAAGCCCCACGGCAGACCCCGATCACCTGAAGGAAAGCGACTTCTACGCGCTGGACCCGGCCCGTGTTTCGGCCAACGGAACGCTGGCGCTGACCCGGCTGCTGGACGGCACCATCTGGACTGCCAACTCTCCCCTCAAAATTGCAGGCTGAAGATAGAAAGAGCAAAACGGCGGACGCACTTGCGTCCGCCGTTTTTGCATGCATCTGTGATTCAGTAGCCGCGCACCGAGAAGCCCCGTTCCCAGGGGTCGGGCGGCAGGTCCTTCTGCCGGATGTCGGTGATGCGCACATAGTCGCTGCGCTGGATCATGGCGAACAATTCCGGGAACTTGTCCGGGTCGCCCTGCACCTCCAGCGTCACGCTGCCGTCGTCCTCGTTTTCCACCCAGCCGGTCAGCTCCAGCGCCTGGGCCGCGTAGCGCGCCCGGTAGCGGAAGCCCACCCCCTGCACCTGCCCGGAGATGGAAAAGTGCCGCCGCACCGTGCCTTCCGGCAAAACCGGCGGGGTGCGGTCCTTCTGTTTCAGAAAATCAAACATCGCAACCTCTTGGGGAATGATGGATCGCACCGCGCGGTGCATCATTCTTACAATTCCTGATAGGCCGTCATCAATGCGGGGATGAACTGCTTTTTGCGGCTCACCACACCGGGCAGCGTCCAGCTGCCGTCCTCTGCCGGGTGGGTGTCGAACCCGTCGGCCAGCACCTCGGCGGCATAGCGTCCGTCGCTGATGACCACGCTCTCCTCCTTGGGCACATCGGTGAGCAGCATGTAGATGTCCTCCACATTCTGCTTGTTGCGGGCCTCTTCCAGATAGGGACGCAGCAGATTTTCGGCGGCCAGCAGGTTCTTGCGGGTCATGTAGCTGCCCTGCGCCACACCAAAGCGGATATCGCCGCACATGAACACCTTGAAGTCCTGCAGGAACACCTCTTCGGCGGTCTTGCCGTCCAGCTTTTCACCGGCCTCGAACATCTCATTGGCAAACTCGTCGATGTCCACCCCGGCGATGCCGGCCAGACGGTTGGCCGCGTTCACATCCACTGCGGTGCAGGTGGGGCTGCGGAAAGCCAGCGTGTCGGACAGGATGGCGGCCAGCAGCAGGCCTGCGGTCTGGGACGGGATCTCCACGTCGTTCTCGTCGTACATCTGGGTGATGATGGTGGCCGTGCAGCCCACCGGCTGGTTGCGGAAGTACACCGGGCCGCTGGTCTCCAGACTGC
>OJAL01001401.1_pt1 | contig 13396 bp, 10 predicted proteins | sample 1589301 | NCBI WGS metagenome assembly OJAL01 (sample SAMN03283261) | human gut metagenome | biome: human-associated habitat; material: feces | host: Homo sapiens | place: USA | collected 2013
GATCCTTGCCTCGCTTTTTCAGTCTGTCACACCGAGAACCGCCGGATTCAACACCGCCGACCTTACCGCCATGACTGAATCTTCCAAAGCAATTATGATCCTGCTGATGCTTGTCGGCGGCTCACCCGGTTCCACCGCCGGCGGTATAAAAACGACTACGCTTGCCGTTCTGATCTTGAACGCATTTTCCGTCTGCCGTAAAAAAAACGATACTGAAGTCTATGGCAGACGGCTTGAATGCTCGGCGGTAAAAAGCGCCTCAACCATCGCCGTAATATATTTCCTGCTATTTTTTATCGGCGGCATTATTATCAGCACGGCAGAAAGTATGCCGCTTAGCGCCTGCCTTTACGAAACGGCATCCGCCGTCGGAACGGTCGGCCTTACGCTCGGCGTAACGCCGCAGCTCAGTGTTTTTTCTCAGTTTATTTTGATCGTCTTAATGTATCTGGGAAGAGTCGGTGGACTTACCCTGATCTATGCGGCGATCTCTAATAAAAATCAGAGCGGTGCAAAACTGCCGCTCGAAAAGATCACAGTCGGATAAAGGAGTTACTGTTATGAAAAACATATTGTTGATAGGTCTCGGCAGATTCGGTAAGCATATTGCTTTGCAACTGAACAAACTCGGGCATGAGGTGATGGCAGTAGACAGCAACGAAGAAAGAATAAATGAAATCCTGCCGATCGTCACCAATGCACAAATCGGCGACAGCACAAATACGGAGTTTTTAAAGTCGCTCGGTATCGGCAACTTTGATGTATGCATCGTCACCATCGGAGGTAATTTTCAAAACTCACTTGAAACTACTTCTTTGCTGAAAGAACTCGGTGCAAAATTAGTTGTGTCCCGCGCCGAGCGTGATGTACAGGCAAAATTCCTTCTGCGCAACGGAGCGGACGAGGTCGTTTACCCGGAAAAACAGGTGGCAAAATGGGCTTCTATTCGGTATACCGCCGACCACATTCGGGATTACATCGAGGTTGATGATTCTCATGCCATTTTTGAAGTAGAGGTACCAGAGGAATGGATCGGCAAAACCGTCGGAGAGCTCGACATCCGCAGGAAATACAGCATCAATATTATGGCGACTAAGGAGAACAGAAAAATCAATATGGCAGTTTCGCCGGAAACTGTTCTTACAGACAAGATCACACTTTTGGTTCTCGGTGCTTATAAAGAGCTGCAAAAGTGTTTTCGCATTTAATAGAGGTGAACGGCATTGGCTGAACTATTGCTGATTGTCAGCTTGCTTGGCGTATTTGCTTTCGGCTTTTATCTTATGAGCAGGCTGGACCAATTTCTTGAGAAAAATAGGAAGGCTCTGTTAAAAGGAAACGAACCCCGTGAGCTTTCCGAAATTTTGCTGCCACAGGGACTGTCCGACAGTGAGATATTAAGCGAGATCCGCCATTTTCGGGAAACACACGGAAAAGTCGATATTATCCTTTCTGACGGAAAAGAGGATGCGTTTTAGTTTACGGTAGAAGATTTCACGATTTTGTTGTATAATGAAACCAAAAAGGCGGTGAAACCGATGCAAATACAAACCGAACAGCCAAAAAACGGTGCGGACGAGCATATCCTTGTCTGCCTTTCCTCTTCACCGTCCAATGCACGGATCATACATACCGCCGCAAAGATGGCTAAGGTTCTTCATGCAAAATTTACCGCCATCTATGTGCAAACCGATTCGGTTGAAAGCGAAAAAAATCGGCTGCGGCTTGAACAAAACATTCAGCTTGCGCAAGGGCTTGGCGCTGAGATCATTATGACGCACGGCGAGGATGTGCCGCTACAGATTTCGGAATATGTCCGGCTTTCAGATGTGACCAAAATCGTGATCGGACAAAGCAGCGCCCGCCGCAGAGGACTGTTTGGAAAACCCACCCTAACTGAAAAACTGATTTCGGTCGCTCCCAATGTGGATATTCATATCATTCCAGACGCACTGAACTATGTAAGACCGCACCGGCACCGTTTGCTTTTCGGTGCAGAAACACCTTCGTTGCGGGATATTGGCGTGACCGTTCTGTCACTTGCCGTATGCACGGCGATCGGTTTTTTGTTCGATCATCTCGATTTCCCCGACACAAATATCGTTACGGTCTACATTCTCGGCGTACTGATGGTCTCCGTTTTGACCAAAGGATATCTTTGCAGTATGGCAGGCTCGCTTTTAAGTGTTGTATTGTTCGGATTTTTCCTTACCGAACCACAGCTATCATTCAAAACCTATGCTGTAGGCTATCCCGTTACCTTTGCCGTCATGCTGGTAGCTTCCGTTCTCACCGGCACGCTTGCCTCGAAGCTTAAGGATCATGCGAGACTTTCAGCTCGTTCTGCGTTCCGCACGCAGGTGCTGTTCGACACCGACCGTCTGCTGCAAAAAGCGAAAAGCAACGATGATATCTTAAGTGTGACCTGTATGCAGCTCTCTCGGCTGCTTGACCGCAGTATTGTTGCTTATACAAAAAGTGAAAATGGAATGTCGACCGGACGGCTTTTCGCCGAAAAAAAGTACACATACTCTGAAAATCTGCTGAACGCTGCAGAACAGAAAGCCGCAGAATGGGCATTCCAAAACGGTCGCCGTACAGGAGCAACAACAGCACAGTTCGGACAATCCGAATGTCTTTATCTTGCGATCCGTGCAGGGAGCAGAGTCTATGGAGTGATCGGAATACCGATGAGACCCGAAAAGCCCGATTCATTCGAAAACAGCATCGTGCTGTCAGTTGTGAACGAATGTGCTCTGGCAATGGATAATACACACAACGCTGCTGAAAAAGAACGGGCAGCAGATCTTGCAAAAAGCGAGCAGCTGCGCGCCGACCTTTTGAGGTCGATCTCACATGATCTACGCACGCCTCTTTGCTCGATTTCAGGCAATGCGGACACACTTTTGCATAACGGAAACTGCTTGGACGAAACGACAAAGCAACAGATATATAAAGATATATATGACGATTCCGAGTGGCTGATTGACGTAGTGGAAAATCTGTTGTATGTTACACGGCTGAATGACGGACGCCTGAAGCTGGAGCTTACCAACCAGCTTGTAGACGAAGTGATCAGTGAAGCCGTTTCACATTTGAAGCAGAAGTCTGTCGGGCACACGGTAACGGTGAAGTGTGACGATTTGATTCTTGCACGCATGGACGCACAGCTTATCGTACAGGTCATCGTCAATCTTATCGACAACGCTTTGAAATATACCGAACAAGGCTCGGAGATCTGCGTAAGTGCAGAAAAGCAAGGAAAATACGCCGTGATCCGTGTTGCAGATAACGGTAGCGGAATCCCCGACGATATGAAATCGCATATTTTTGAAATGTTTTACACTGGAAAAAGTACAGTTGCCGACAGCCGCAGAAGCTTTGGGATCGGTCTTACCTTATGCAAATCGATCGTAGAACTGCACGGCGGAACGCTGACGCTTAGGGATAATGTGCCGTGCGGCTGTGTATTTACCTTTACTTTACCGCTTAGCGAGGTGACGCTGAATGAATAAACCGCTTATACTTGTTGTGGAAGACGACCGTCCAGTCCGCAATCTGATCGTAACAACATTAAAGTCGCACGATTACCGTTATCTGACTGCGGAGAACGGACATGGTGCGATTATGGAGGCGACCTCCCATAACCCTGATATCGTTCTGCTGGATCTGGGTCTACCGGATATTGACGGCACACAGGTGATCGAAAGCATCCGCTCATGGTCGAATATGCCCATTATTGTGATCAGTGCGCGTAGCGAGGATCGTGATAAAATTATGGCACTTGACGCCGGGGCGGATGACTATTTGACAAAGCCATTTTCCGTAGAAGAGCTTTTGGCACGGCTTCGTGTCACACAAAGAAGGCTGTTGCTCCTGCAAGCAAGTGGCGATGCCGACACCCCAATTTTTGAAAACGGCGAGCTTAAAATTGATTATGCCGCTGGTTGCGCTTACTTAAAAGGGGAAGAATTGCATCTTACCCCGATTGAATACAAGCTTTTATGTCTGCTCTCCCATAATGTCGGAAAGGTTCTGACGCACACCTATATCACACAGCAGATCTGGGGCAGCAGCTGGGAAAACGATATTGCCTCGCTGCGGGTGTTTATGGCGACACTGCGTAAAAAACTGGAGCTGCAAAAGGACAGTCCGCAATACATTCAGACGCATATCGGCGTTGGTTATCGGATGCTGCGGGTAGACTGAGAAAAGCGAGAAAACAAGAAATTGAACCGATATGCAATAGAAAATCCTTTCGGAATTCAAGAGCGCAATATCCGCTTGGTACGGAATCATCATCACCTACGGTATGGTGCTTGGTTTTGCTGTGGCAATATACCGTTTGATTTTCGAATGGGATAATAACAAAAACGACCTGCTTTCTGTTTTAGTAGTCAATCCAGGCGGCCTTGCCATTTACGGCGGAGTACTTGGCGGTGTCGTAGTTGCATTGATTTACCGTAAAGAAAAACGGATTTCCCCTTTTGGGCGCTTCACTCACCGTTAATATCACAGGTGCTGTCCGGCTACCTGATGATTTTCGGTATCGTTACAATTTTTATTATCTGTAAAAGAAAGGCGATGCGGCAATGAGAAAAGAATGGACTTTATTTATTACCTTTCTTAAAATCGGCGCTTTTACCTTCGGCGGCGGATATGCTATGATTGCGTTGCTTGAAAACGAATTTGTAGAACGCAAGAAGTGGATCAAAAAGGACGACTTTCTGAATATGGTAGCCATTGCCGAGTCTACACCCGGACCGGTTGCAATCAACAGCGCCACATATATCGGCTACAAAATTGCAGGCTTGTTCGGTGCTGCGGCGGCTACCGTGGCGGTTTGTATTCCTTCGTTTACCGTAATTTTTTGCATCTCACTGTTTTTTGATCAATTCTTAAGCCTTACATGGGTTTCCCGTGCTTTCCGCGGAATACAGGTATGTGTGATCTATCTGATTTCCTCTGCCGGGCTGAAAATGCTGAAAACCATTGAAAGAAATGCCTTCAACACGGTCATTTTGCTGTCGGTCATTGCTGCAATGTTGGCGTGCACTGTTTTCGCCGTTTCTTTTTCTTCCGTTTACTATATTCTGATTTGCGGTACAGCAGGACTTGCGATTTTCTTCCTGAAAAAACTGCGGAAAGGAAACGGCAATTAACAATGATCTACCTGAAATTATTCCTGAATTTTTTAATGATCGGTGCCCTTTCCTTCGGCGGCGGATACGGAATGGTTTCCCTTGTAAGAGAAACAGTCATTTCAAACGGCTGGCTAACGGAAAGCGAATTCTTAAATTTCATTGCCGTTTCGGAATCGACGCCCGGTCCGCTTGCCGTTAATATGGCGACATTTATAGGTTCCACGCAAGGTGGCATTCTCGGCTCGTTTCTTGCTACGCTCGGCGTTGTTCTTCCGTCTTTCATTATTATACTTTTAATTGCGGCGGTACTCAAAAACCTGATGAAATATGCCGGTGTCAACGCTTTTCTCTCCGGCGTCCGCCCCTGCGTTATCGCAATGATTCTCGCTACGGCAATCGGTATGGCCATATCAACATTGCTTGGTTTTACGGATATTTATTCGGCGCTTGCTCCGGATCCTAAATCCATTTTGGTCTTTGCCATTCTGTGGCTGACACATTTCGGATATAAAAGAATCAAAAAAACTGCACCGTCGCCGATTATAATGATACTCTTTTCTGCCGCACTCGGCATACTGCTTTGGGGAGTATAAAATGCATCCTATGCCAATTTGCCGTCCGGGAATCGGGCGGCTTTGCTAATTGTTTGGGGATGCACTGTTCGTCACCTGTCTGAACGATTATCTGGAGTAAAACTCAGAGATAAACGTCGCGGAAACCTTTGAGGTTTATGCAGAAAATGAATTTAAGTATGGAACATACAACGAAGAACAAAACTCACGTTTAGCATCAGGACATAATCTAAAGCCTGTTACAACCAATTTCACAGGACGCAAACCAGATGAAATATATGCGGATTTTGTTTTTATAGATGCTGGTAAGTATCTCATCAAATGTAAGAATAATTGTGTACCCAAAGAACGTGTTTTTCTAAAAACATGGGTGCGAAAGGGAGTATTTTGGAAATCCGCTGGTTGTACAAAGCAATTACATACATGCAAACAGAAGAATTCTCTGAATACTCATAATTTAGAAATAGAATTGAGGCAATTTCATCTCTTCTCCGCCAAAGGTACCATGTGAATAGGAAAGATATTAGATTATACCAATAGCTTAGATTCGTATGCTTCAAATAAGAAAACAGCATAAAATCAATGAACCACAGTTTCAAAATATCAATAAATTATAGGATCAAAAATTATATCTTTCACAAATTCGTGTTAAATTTTCAAGGTACAAGCAAAATCAAATATTAAAATGAGCTTTTGACACCCTAATTCTATAAGTTAAAAAAGCGCCCCGCAACGCGGGACGCTCTCCGTGTGCACAGCTCAAATGGGTAAAATTTGCTGTGCGAAGACTGCGGCAGGGAAACCACAGCCTTTTGGTATATTAAATTAGGGAAAGGAATTATCAATTACAAAAGCGATAATACGTCAATATTATCTCTGTACACGTCCGGAAGCATCGCCGCCAGCCAGTTTCTTGACCTCGTCAACGCTTACCATGTTGAAGTCACCCTCAACAGAATGCTTTAAGCAGCTTGCTGCTACTGCGAACTCGATCGTAGACTGCGGATCGTAGTCGTTTAAGCAAGCGTAGATCAGTCCGCCGCCGAAGGAATCGCCACCGCCGACACGGTCAACGATATGCATTAAGTACTCCTTGGAGAAGTAGCTCTGTCCATCCTCGTAAAGCATTGCTGCCCAACGGTTATCGTTTGCGGAGATGGAAGTTCTTAATGTGATTGCAACCTTCTTGAATCCGAAACGGTCTGTTAACTTCTGTGCAACCTCTTTGTAGCCTTCCTTATTCAGCTCGCCTGCGGTAACCTCTGTACCCTCAGACTTGATGCCGAATACGTCGTTTGCATCCTCCTCGTTGGAGATACATACGTCAACATACTTGCAAAGCTCGCCCATTACCTGTCCGGCTTTCTCCTTGGACCACAGCTTGTTGCGGTAGTTTAAGTCGCAGCTTACGGTGATGCCCTTAGCCTTTGCAGCCTTGCATGCCTCTAAACAGATTGCTGCAACGTTGTCGCCAAGTGCAGGAGTGATTCCTGTGAAGTGGAACCAGTCAGCACCGTCAAAAATCTTATCCCAGTCAAAATCAGCAGTCGTTGCCGTTGCAATAGAAGAACCTGCGCGGTCATAGATAACCTTGGACGGTCTCTGGCTTGCACCCTTCTCAAGGAAGTAGATACCTACACGGTCACCACCGCGAACGATATCGGAAGTGTCTACGCCGTACTGTCTTAACGCATTCACACCAGCCTGTCCGATCTCATGAGCCGGAAGCTTTGTAACAAAGCTTGCATCCATTCCATAGTTTGCAAGAGATACTGCAACGTTTGCTTCACCGCCGCCGTAAGTAGCGCCGTAGGTACCAGCCTGTACAAAACGATAGTATCCTTCCGGTGCAAGACGAAGCATAATCTCACCAAATGTAACGACTTTCTTTGCCATTATTGAATCCTCCTAAATGTATGTTTCACTATGTGAAACCGTGTTTCATTTTCTATAATAAAATTATAACATCTAATGCCAGAATGTCAAATATGTTTTTATTTAAGTCCAAAAAAATTCCAAATTATTTCCGATTTTCACTTTTCTATTTTAGCAGGATGATATATAATAAAAACAGATTGGTTCACATTGCAGAACTATGTTTCGCAATATGGAACATACATATCGTATCCATAGACACAGTGTACAGCATTTTCTCATAAAAGATTCTTTTTGAGATGCCGCGACGTGTCGGAATTTTTACTTTCTTATTTATTCTTACATCATCAGGAGGAGATTATTTATGGACCGTAAATACGATGTCATCACTTTGGGAGAGATTTTACTCCGGCTTTCCACGCCGATCAACGGACGACTTGCACAGGGCGATACGCTGATGAAGCACCTTGGCGGCGCTGAGCTCAATATTGCTTCCGAGATCGGACAGCTCGGTCTTAAGACGGCAATCATTTCAAAGATTCCGAACAACCTGCTGGCAGCTTTCATCAAGAACCAGCTCAACGCTTCCCGCGTCAGCGAGAATTATCTGATCGAGGATCACTCGGACGACAGCCGCGTCGGCATCTACTACTACGAGTACGGCTCCTACCCGAGAAAGCCGCGTGTGGTCTATGACAGAAAACATTCATCCATCAACAATATTGACATCAAGGATGTTCCGGCTACCATGTTCTACAACACCAGACTGTTCCATACCAGCGGTATCACCTTAGGACTCGGCGGCAACGCACAGAAGTTTGCGATCGAATGTATCCGCAAGTTCAAGGAGAACGGCACCCTGATCTCCTTCGATGTCAACTACCGCGCGAACCTCTGGAGCGGCGAGGAGGCAAGAAAATGCATCGAATCCATCCTTCCGTATGTCGATATCTTTTTCTGCTCCGCCGACACTGCCCGTCTGACCTTCGGCAAGACCGGCACGATTGAGGAGATTCAGAAGTCCTTCTGTGAAGAATATCCGATCTCCGTGGTTGCCTCGACTGAGCGCACTGTCATCACTCCGAAGAAGCACGACTTTACCTCCATCATCTACTCTGCGAAGGAAGACCGCTACTACAGTGAATCTCCTTACAACAGCATCGATGTGGTCGACCGGATCGGAAGCGGTGACGCCTACGTCTCCGGCGCTCTCTACGGTTACCTGAGACATCACGACTGTCAGAAAATGTTGGAGTACGGCAACGCCATGGCAGCCATCAAGCACAGTGTCATCGGCGATATGGTCTTTACCGATCTCGAGGAAATCGACGGCATCATCGCACAGCACAAGGATACTTCCGGATTCCAGCCTGAGATGAACCGCTAAGTATCATTTTCCTGCGAAGGAATGAAGCGTGCGCCTGCCGCACACTTTGCGCGGCAGATAAAAAAATGATGGCGGCAGTCCCGCGGATACTCTCCGCCGGACTGCCGCCGTTTTTATTCTAAATCTTCTCTATGGTTCCGCCGCCGGCTCCTTTCATCAGAGCCGGCTCTTTTCCGGAATCACGATCTTTTTCTCTTCTGTCGAAGGAGAACGTTCCTCATCCGCCTCCGGAGCATTTCCGGTGCGGTGTCTCTTCACATTTTCGCAACCAGTGCATCCGGCACGGTGATGTGATCCAGATGCCAGATCTCATCCACATACTCCTGAATCGTACGGTCGGAAGAGAATTTACCTGCGTGTGCCGTATTTAAAATAGCACTCTTCGCCCATGCCTGCTTATCCTGATAGTACTCCACGATCCGCTTCTGCGCATCCACATAGGAACGGAAATCCTTGAGGATAAAATACGTGTCTGCATACTGCGTGCACTGTGTGTTGAGCAGTGAATTGTAGAGATCGCGGAACAGCCCCGGATCGTTAGGCGAAAATGTGCCGTCCACAAGCTGATTTACCACCTTGCGGATACCCTCGTCGCTGTTGTAGATCTGCATCGGATCATAATCGCGGTTGCGCTCATGCGCAATGACTTCCTCGGAGCTCATGCCGAAAATGAAAATATTCTCCATTCCGACTTCCTCTGCCATCTCCACGTTCGCGCCGTCCATGGTACCGAGTGTCAGCGCACCGTTTAACATGAACTTCATATTGCCGGTACCAGATGCCTCCTTGCTGGCCGTCGAAATCTGCTCGCTGACATCCGCCGCCGCGAAGATCCACTCCGCATTGGACACGCGGTAATCCTCGATGAATACAACCTTGATCTTTCCTTTAATGTCCGCATCGTTGTTGATGACGTCCGCCACACTGTTGATGAGCTTGATCGTAAGCTTGGCGTTCCGATAGCCTACCGCCGCTTTCGCGCCGAAAATAAAGGTTCTCGGATAGAAATCCATCTGCGGATTCGCTTTTAACTCATTGTACAGGTACATCACATGCAGAATATTCAGGAACTGTCTCTTATACTCATGCAGACGCTTTACCTGCACATCGAAAATAGAATCCGGATCAACCTCGATGCCGTTGTGCTCCTTGATGTACTCTGCCAGACGCACTTTATTCTTGCGCTTGATCTCCATGAACTCCTTCTGGGCTTTTGCATCCGATGCGTACGGAACCAGACGTGCAAGCTGCATCAGTTCTGTGATCCAGCCGTCGCCGATATGCTTTGTCACCCAGTCTGCAAGGAGCGGATTCCCGTGCATCAGGAAACGTCTCTGCGTGATGCCGTTGGTCTTGTTGTTGAACTTCTCCGGGAACATCTCGTAAAAATCATGGAGCTGCTCGTTCTTTAAAATCTCCGTGTGCAGTCTTGCCACACCGTTAACGGAATAACCGGCTGCAATGGCGAGATGTGCCATCTTCACTTGACCGTCGTAAAGGATTGCCATGCGGGCAACCTTGCCGTCATCCCCCGGGTAGCGTTCCTGGATCTGCAGTACAAAACGGCGGTTGATCTCATCCACAATCTGGTAGATTCTCGGAAGCAGCCGCTGAAAAATCTCAATCGGCCATTTTTCCAGTGCTTCCGCCATGATCGTATGGTTGGTGTAGGCACAGGTCTTCGTGGTAATCTCCCACGCCTCGTCCCAGCCGAGACCTTCCTCATCCACAAGAATACGCATCAGCTCTGCCACCGTCACCGTCGGGTGTGTGTCGTTCAACTGGAACGTCACCTTCTCCGGCAGTCTGCGGATGTCATCATGATTCTTCTTGTAACGCGCCAGCGCACGCTGTACACTCGCGGATACGAAGAAATACTGCTGCTTTAAGCGGAGCTCCTTGCCCGCAACATGATTGTCGTTCGGGTAAAGCACTTCCACCAGATTTCTTGCAAGATTCTGCTGCTCGACCGCCTTCTGATAATCTCCCTTATCAAATGAATCCAGCTCAAAATAATCCTTTGCCGCCGCATCCCAGATCATTAACGTATTGACCACATTGTTGCCGTATCCGACCACCGGCATGTCATACGGGATCGCCAGCACCGACTGATAATCCTCCTGCACAAAACGCAGGCTTCCATCCTCCCTGCTCTCCGTGCGTACATGTCCGCCAAACTTGATCTCGTAAGTGTACTCCGGTCTGTGCAGTTCAAACGGATAACCATTTTTCAGCCAGTTATCAGGCACTTCGACCTGAAAGCCGTCCTGAATCTTCTGCTTGAACATACCGTAGCGATAACGGATCCCGCAGCCGTAAGCCGCGTATCCGAGTGTGGAGAGGGAATCCATAAAGCAGGCAGCCAGTCTTCCCAGACCACCGTTGCCGAGTGCCGGATCCGGCTCCTGATCTTCGATCACATCGAGATTCAGGCCGATCTCATCCAGCGCTTCCCTCACTTCTTTATATTCCTTCAGATTGATCAGATTATTGCCGAGCGCGCGTCCCATCAGAAATTCCATCGACATGTAGTACACGATCTTTGGATCTTCCTTGTCAAATACCTGCTGTGTTGCAAGCCATCTGTCATTGATGACATCCTTGACCGCGAAGGAGACCGCCTGGAAAATTTCCTGCTGATCCGCCTCCTCCAATGTCTTGCGGTATAAATTCTTCAGATTATCGCGCACACTCTGAATAAAGGCTTTCTTGTCAAAAACACCTGATTTCATCTAGTTTCCTCCTTTTTTCACTCCCAGAAGAACATGTTCGCCGTTAATATTCCATTCCTTGCTGTAAACTTCCGGCTCATCCGCAAATGCTCCGGCTGCATCCGCCACGACATTCACGCCGAGAACGTCCGATTTAATTGTATCACCATACCGATCAAAAATACCAGATACTTTTTCATCTGACTTGTGATAGATCGTGATCTGATCCATCACCTCGAATCCGGCTTCCTTACGCATGGTCTGGATCTTGCTGATGATCTCACGCACAAAGCCCTCCTCGATAAGTTCCGGTGTCAGGTTCGTATCGAGCACCACCGTCACGGTGTTATCTCCCTCGGTCACATAGCCTTCCATCTGCGTCATGGTGATCAGGAGATCCTCCTCTGCCAGCTTGACAGACTCGTCAACGGACGGAAGTGCAAGCACGCCGTTTGCCTTTAATTCTGCCATCGCCGCATTGCCGTCAAGCGCTGCGAGTGCTTTCTGGATCTGTCCTAAGAACTTGCCGTACTTCGGTCCGACGGTGCGCAGCTGCGGCTTGAACGTGTAGCTTGTGTAAGCGCTCACGTCGTCTGTAAATGTCACTTTTTTCACATTCAGCTCATCCTCGATGATCTCCACGAAGAACTCCGGCAGTGCAGACGGAGCTTTTACGAACATATTTCCGATCGGCTGACGGTTCTTGATGTTCGCGGAATTACGGCATGCACGGCCCATGACAACGATCTTTAAGACCTCATCCATATTTTTCTCAAGCTCTGCATCGATGTACACCTCGTTTGCCACCGGGAAATCGCACAGATGAATGCTCTCCGGAGCCGTCTGATCCACGGAGCGCACCAGATTCTGATAGATATCCTCGGTCATGAACGGGATCATCGGCGCCGCACACTTACAGATCGTCACAAGCGCTGTGTAGAGTGTCATGTAAGCGTTGATCTTATCCTGCTCCATGCCCTTTGCCCAGAAACGCTCACGGCTTCTTCTGACATACCAGTTGCTCATATCATCGACAAAATCATCCAGCGCTCTTGCAGCCTCCGGGATGCGGTAGTTGGAAAGGTTGTTGTCCACTTCCTTAATCACCGTATTCAGCTTGGAGAGCAGCCATTTGTCCATCACGGAAAGCTTCTCATAGTCAAGCGTATATTTCGATGCGTCAAAATTGTCAATGTTCGCATACAGCACGAAGAATGCATAGGTATTCCAGAGCGTACCCATGAACTTGCGCTGTCCCTCCTGCACGAGCTTGCCGTTAAACCGCTTCGGAATCCACGGCGCACTGCTCGTGTAGAAATACCAGCGGATCGCGTCTGCACCGTAGGCAGAGAGCGCCTCAAACGGGTCTACCGCATTTCCTTTGGATTTGCTCATCTTCTGTCCGTTCTCGTCCTGCACATGTCCCATGACGATAACATTCTCAAACGGAGCCTTGTTAAATAACAGTGTACTCTCCGCCATCAGGGAATAGAACCATCCACGGGTCTGATCCACACCCTCGGAAATGAATTTGGCAGGGAACTGCTGCGCAAACAGATCCTGATTCTCGAACGGATAGTGATGCTGTGCAAACGGCATCGCACCGGAATCAAACCAGCAGTCGATAACTTCCGGCACACGCTTCATGGTCTTGCCGCAGTCCGGGCAGGTAAAGGTCACTTCATCGATATACGGACGATGAAGTTC
>OJAL01001412.1_pt1 | contig 13338 bp, 10 predicted proteins | sample 1589301 | NCBI WGS metagenome assembly OJAL01 (sample SAMN03283261) | human gut metagenome | biome: human-associated habitat; material: feces | host: Homo sapiens | place: USA | collected 2013
TCTTCGTCTCGGGGTCGTAGTACGACAGCGAGGCGTTGCCGTACTGGAAGTTGCCTTCGTTGGTGATGAACAGGCCCTCGCCCGGCGAGGTGAAGTCCTCCGTGTCGCCGTAGTCCCACTTCATGCAGCCCGCTACCAGCAGCGGCAGCCCGCACAGCAAGACGATATGTCGTATCAGATGTTTCATAGGCTTGTTATAAACGGGAAAGAGTGCCCGCCGCAGGGCGGACACCCTATTCCCTTAAATAATGAGTGTTACTGCTGGGTATAGCGGCCGGCTTTCATATCCTCGAAAGTGGGATTATAGCCGCAGTCAATTACTTCCCAATTCTCTGAGTTTATCTGACCATTCGTGATGAACTTTGCATAAAATGAGAAATCGGTCATTTTTGTGTTATTAACAAAATACAGTCCGCCTAATTTTTCAAGAGCAGAATAGCCGGCATCATCCAATGATGAAGCATAAACACATAATGTTCCATCAACTTGTTTCAAATTTGGTGCTTTTACGGGCTTGGAGCCATTTATGGTAAGACCTCTTCCTCCAACTCTTTCCAACACAGGGAAATCGAAAGTTTTGGTTGTACTTTTAATGTGCATGGCTCCCCGGGGAATTTTATAATCATATGAAGATTCTGGTTCGGTTTCAGCATATGCAGGAGTCGCGTTGCATCCGACCGTTTTCAAGGATGAGAAATCGTTCTTAAAAGTAGGGCTATTATATAAACCGTCAAGCCATAATTGCCCTCCGACCTTTTCTAACAAAGGAAAGTTCAAGTTTTTGGCCATTGCAGTAATTTTGACGTGCATATAGCCTTCGACTGATGTCAGATTAGGCACTGAAAATGATATTTGAGTAGCTGATCCATCGTAATTAAAATTTCCCAATACTTGCTCTAAAGATGAAAGTGTAACATTTTTAATCCCGCTCTTTAAAGAGAAATCGTGTACTCTTTTATAATTTACTTTCGTGTTAGGGTTATTTAGTGTTACATCTACATTAGATATATCGTCTTGAGTCAGACATTCATCACAATTTGAAGGTATTACAAGAGAAGGTAATATCCCATTATATGTAACAAATTCAACATTTCTATAATCCAAGGTTCCTACAATACTTTTTATGTATGAGCCCAAAACGAACCCTCCTGCTTTCTTTAAAGAGCCAAGTTTCGGCAATGACTCCAATCCGCCGAAATTTAAAACGCTGTAGACGCCTTTGATTTCTTCTGTTTTCTCGAACCCGTCAATACCTTTAAGGGCGGTATTGATTGTACCTCCATAAGTGCTCGTACCACGAACGCTGGAGAAATTCACGCCCCCATTTACGATTTCCACAGATGGGAAAGATATTTTTTCAAGTGCAAGAGCCACATTCGGCATTTGAATAGAGCCTGTTTCTTTCAATTTGGGAAATGAGACCTCTTTCAACGTGGATAGGAAATAAATCCCCAATGTATCACCTACCTGAATAAGTTCGGGGAATTCGATCTTCTCAATTTCTCCCCACGACATATCGTCTTTATATTCCGTAGGTGTGGAAATCGTTAATTTCGCTCCGACTTCCGAAAGAAGAGGAAACTTTATGCTTTTTATGGCGTTCGATTTCACGTCGAATGTTCCCTTTACATCCAATAACTTCGGGAAATCGATATAGCTTATGTTATCATTTTTGATAATTAAGTCCCCGTCTAAGTGTTCCAAATTTGCAAAAGTTAACATCTCAACGGATGCTTTTGAAAATTCGGTTATGCTCCCAAAACATAAGCCTCCGGCATTTGTAAGAGAATTAAATCCGGCAAAATCGCTTGTTGCAATGTTATCGTTCAAATAAATAACACCTTTTACTTCCTTTAAATTTCCGACTCCATCCAGAGATGTTATTTTATTATTTTCACTTAAGTTTGTACCTATCGTCAAATTTCCTTCAATTACAGAAATACCGGACTCATAAAAATGAGTCAAATCCGACATCGATTTCAGAACGACATCTTCTTTCTGGGTGATTTCGGAACGGATAATTTTATATGTATATTCCCTTGGGTCTCCGTTGTAGGACGTCACGACAAACACTTGTTCTGAATCCCAATCTTGAATGGTAGCCGGATTGGGCATAATCTTGGCACTGGCAGTATAGGCTACAATGGCTGTTGCTCCTGTCAAATCAACGTTATAAGGAACAGTTACAGTTATTTGCTCCCCGATGATTTCACCAACATACATTACCTTCTCCACTGGCGTTTTTACGGATAAGGCAAATGACGAAATGAAATTTTCATTTGCATCAATGGGGGCTTTATCATCAGAACATGCCGAAAAAGAAATCAGCATACTCATAATGATCAAGAATCGATATCGTTTTGCAGTCATAATAAATAGTTTATTTGTTTATGGATTTATGGATAAGTCTTGAAAATTAAACACTTCGGTAGATATTTCTCCTAACCGACCGCTTGAAGCATTCACTCCGCATTGGACTTTTATGAAGTCAATATATTCCAACTTTATCGGTGATAAGTCAGAGAACATGGCATTGGAGATTTTGAATCCGTTTCTTTGTCCGGCTCCCGTGTAACCGTCCGCACCTGCCAAGTTGTCAGTTCCTATATTGTCGGCATATCCCCAATCGTACGGATTATTACTCCAATACCCTGTACCGGAATCCATTGTGTTTCGTGCATTCAATCGGGTTCCGTACAAGGTGTAGCTTTCTTTGTTCATCATCCAATTCGGATAATAATAATCCTGGGTGTGATAAATATTATAGGCTACATATCCAGATTTCCCCTCGGAATCGACCCACTGTACATCTCGTTTCGGGGCAGGTTTGTAATAGGTCACCCAATAGTTTTGGATCGTACCGCTTTTCCCTGTTTCGCTTCCCCGCAATTCATACCATTCATCATCAGGAAGTCCATTCCCATTGACATCCTGCATCACCCAAACAATACCTGGTTCGTTACTTTGACCGGATGCATCCGCTCCGCCAAAGGCATTTCCTTGAATAGCAAAATCGTATTCTAACCCCCGAGCGGCAATACTATGGTCAAATCCTACAATGATATAGCCGCCGAATCCACCTAAGGATACATAATTTTTTTCATTCAACCGTGCAGTTGCCCATTGAATCGCATCGGCAAAAGTGTTTTCGTTTCCTGTAAAATCTTTGGGCTCTCCTATAAACTGTCCAGGTGCAGGCAGATATTCGTAAATCTTGTTTTGTTCGGCTCTACTTGAACCGTTCGCAGGACGATACCGGTCCCCTTCCGAAGCGGAAACACAGTCGATCGTCACGTCTGCTTTGACGGAATTGTCGGTCATTCCATCCGTTACAATAACTGAGACAGTATATATTCCGCTTTTGACTGGAGTAAATTTAAAGAAAGATTCCGTGTTGTCTACTTTCTCTCCATCAACCTGCCATTCGAAAGAGGGCACTTCAAAATAGGACAAATTAGGAATCAAGAACACGGGACGGTCTTTGAAGGTATAACGAGTATTTGTTTCTGCCATATAATATGGTTTAGGGAAATCCACTTTATAAGGCATTGTCTCAACGACTTCTACTTTGAATTCTTTTCTGGTTATTCCGTCAATGTTTCCGGCTTCGATTATAAAGTCGTAAAAACCTAAACTTGTCGGTTCCCAAGTATAAGTTTTTTCATTACTAACTTTTTTACCGTTAATCATCCACTCCACCTTGAACTCCTCTAATGTGTCATATTGGTAGACTGGAGAAAAAACAAATTCTTGATCGATTAGTACTTTTAATCCTTCTGATGGAATTTTCAGTTCTACGACAGGCGGTGTTTTCTCAATTACATCTACACGGATTTCTTCTTGAACTCTGCCATATTGGTTTTGAGCGGCTATCGTAATATAAAATTCGCCCAACTCATTCCATTGAGTGGAAAATGATTCGGTTCTGCAAACTATTTTTTTACCCAAAGTCCATGTAATAATTCCATCTCCTAAATTTTTGAATTGAGGAGATATCGTCAATTCGCAGTCCTTTTTGACGGTATATACACCGGTTTCATTGTCAAGAATGATTTCCGGTTTTTGGTGTTTATCTTCTATTACGTCATCCTTGTTACAACAGCACAATGCGAACAGAATCATGAAGTAAAAGAAGATGTGATTTCTGATTGACATAGAGATTATAAAATAAATTGAGCGGACGTGGTAGATATTCATCACGTCCGCTCAATTGGAGTATTATTTTATTTTCAAATCGTCAATACATAGATATGCAGGAGTATTCAGGCCATAAGTACCTGTATCAGACCCCGTGAAATCAAACTTCACAGACATTACATTATCCACGTTTACATTCCATTGTGTCCATGTTGTTACAGGAGCCACTGTTGTGTGACCAGTGCGATAATCTGCGAGATATTTTTCTTGAGTTGTAAGAAGGTTTCCATCGATATCGTATAAATACATCGTCACCTTAAACCATCCATTATTGTCTCTCAAGGAGGACGCAAACGAATTGCCGTTTAGAATTACCCCATAGGTATATGAGGTGTTAGCATACCAAAATTCCACGAATTTTCGAGGACGGTCAAAATAAAACTCTGACTCACCGATTTCTTCCATCCATGTGTCATTATATCCATATACAACACCGAAATTGGAGCCACTGTGACCAGCATTTTGATTTGCGCCGTCTGTCGAAGCCAAATTATATACGCTACATTGATTATACCACGAATACCACCAATCAGTACTTAAAGAGGTCGTTCCTTCTGGTTTTGATACATTCGTGATATTTGTCGGATTGGAGCGGTAATTCCATTTTGATAAAGCAACACCGCCACGAGACCACTGCTGATTTCCTTTAAGGGTGTTAAAAATGGAAAAGAAAAAGTAGTCATCAGGAGCATTGTCTACAATTTCAGTTATTTCGGATTCAGTAGCACTGCTGCCAGCAGGAATAAGACAATTCGTCCCTTGTGATGTCGGACCAGCCATCATGGAAGAGGAAAAGTCGTCAAATGTAATGGTATAAGAGCCATCGGAGTTAGAACCAGCGCGGGTTTGAATCGCACTCTCTTCATACGAGGTAAAAAAGTCATCGTCTTGACTACAGGCGGTGAACAAGGCGGTTGCCGTCAACAGGAAAGCACCTGCCAAAAAGCGTAATTCTCTTTTCATAGGTCACTTAATTTAATGTAAAACATATTATTAAAACACAAAAATCCCGTTCGCATAGGTTTACACGAACGGGATGATATATGTCTTCAAATAAGGGAATGACGCAAGGTATTCCGTATCTGATCGCAACCCGATTTCATCCCGCGGGTGTAAATCCTTTCCGGTCATGGCAGGTCTTCTGACTCGTCCCAGTCGTCGCGCCTTCCCAGTGTTGCACCAGTGGCAGGTTGCGGCAGCCTTATGGGGACTCACAGCAGCGGGTACTGTCCCGGATTCTCACCGGGTTCCCTTTTCATCCGGAGCGGCGAACCGTCCGGAACCATTTCCAACCGCAAAATTACAATATTTTTCGGATAATAAGCAACTATGTCCCTCTAAAAGTTCATCAATTAACTTAAACTTCGGGTGGGCGGAACATCTTTCCCGCCCCTCTTCGGACAACGTGCGGCAATCGTCGCATTCGATTCTCTCCGTCGTTTCCTTCCCGACAATGACAGGAAAGGACAGGAAAAAACGAGGCTGCGCCCGACTAATGAAGACGGACACAGCCTCATGATTCAACGGCATAAGCGATTCAATCGACCTGGTACAGCTCGGTAGACAGATACCGTTCGCCGGTATCGGGAAGCAGGGCCACAATGGTTTTGCCTTTGTTTTCAGGGCGACTGGCCAGCAGCAATGCGGCGTGCAAGGCCGCTCCCGACGAAATACCCGCCAATATGCCTTCCCGTGCAGTCAACAGGCGCGAAGCTGCCATCGCATCTTCGTTCTTTACCCGGATAATGAAATCCGCCACATCGCGGTCGAAGTTGAGCGGCACGAATCCGGCACCGATACCTTGGATCTTGTGAGGCCCGGCCTGCCCGCCGGACAATACCGGCGAAGCGTCCGGTTCGACAGCGACGGCCTGAAGCTGCGGGTTGTGGAACTTCAGCCCCTTTCCGGTGCCGCTGACCGTTCCGCCCGTACCTACTCCCGCGACGAAGATGTCCACTTTCCCGCCCGTATCCTGCCAGATTTCCTCGGCGGTGGTGAGTCGGTGTGCCTCGGGATTGGCCGGATTCTCGAACTGTTGCAGGGTGATGGCTCCGGGCGTTATCGCCTGTATCTCTTTCGCCTTGCGAATGGCTCCCGGCATCCCTTCGCTACCCGGGGTGAGTACTAAGGTGGCTCCCAAAGCGCGGAGCAGGTTGCGCCGCTCTACGCTCATGGTGTCGGGCATGGTCAGAATCAAGCGATACCCTTTAACTGTGGCTACCCATGCCAGTCCGATTCCGGTGTTTCCGCTGGTCGGCTCTATGATGGTGCCACCTTCGGAAAGCTGCCCGCTGCGTTCCGCCGCTTCAATCATGGCAAGAGCCACGCGGTCTTTGACGCTGCCTCCGGGGTTGAAGGCTTCCAACTTGACCAGCAGCCGCACATCCAATTGTTTGTCTTTCTCAATGTTCCGGACTTCAAGGAGCGGCGTGTGGCCGATAAGTTCCGTATAGGATCGATATATTTTGCCCATAGTGTTGCCAAATTTATCGGTTTATACTTTGTCGAAAGCCTGCGAGAGATCCGCCAGCAGGTCGTCGATGTGTTCCGTACCGACCGAGAGACGGATTGTGCCCGGAGTGATGTCCTGCTCGGACAGTTCACGCTCACTCAACTGCGAGTGGGTCGTGCTTGCCGGATGGATGACGAGCGACTTCACATCCGCCACATTAGCCAGGAGCGAGAAAATCTCCAGACTGTCGATAAAGCGGTGCGCCTCTTGCTGACCGCCGTTTATCTCGAACGTGAAGATCGAGCCTGCTCCTTTCGGGAAGTAACGATTGTAAAGGTTGTGGTCCGGATGAGACGGGAGCGACGGGTGGTTCACACGTTTCACTTTCGGATGGTCGTGAAGGAATCGGACTACTTTAAGCGCATTTTCCACGTGCCGTTCCAGACGGAGTGACAGCGTTTCGAGTCCCTGCAACAAGATAAAAGCGTTGAACGGGCTGATGGTAGCGCCGGTGTCGCGCAACAACACGGCGCGTATCCGGGTGATGTAGGCTGCGGGGCCTGCCGCATCGGTAAAGTGCACCCCGTGATAACTGGCGTCCGGCTCGGTCAGTTGCGGGAATTTGCCGGAGCCGGCCCAGTCGAACTTGCCCGAGTCCACGATGACACCGCCGAGCGATGTGCCGTGCCCGCCGATAAACTTGGTGGCGGAATGGACCACGATGTCCGCGCCGTGCTCGATGGGGCGGATCAGATAGGGAGTGCCGAACGTGTTGTCGATAATCACGGGAATCTTGTGGCGGTGGGCGATTTCCGCAACAGCCTCGATGTCGATAATGTTGGAATTGGGGTTTCCCAACGTCTCAAAGAACACGGCCCTGGTATTTTCCTGAATGGCTTTCTCGAAGTTGTTCAGGTCGGCGGGATCGACAAAGGTGGTGGTAATGCCGTAAGCGGGAAGCGTGTGCGCCAGCAGGTTGTAACTGCCACCGTACAGGGTCTTGGCCGCCACGATGTGGTCGCCCGCCCGTGTGATGTTTTCGATGGCGTAGGTGATGGCTGCGGCTCCCGAAGCTACGGCCAGTCCGGCCACACCGCCTTCAAGGGCCGCCACGCGTTCCTCGAACACGCCCTGTGTACTGTTGGTGAGACGGCCGTAGATGTTGCCCGCATCCTTCAAACCGAAACGTGCCGCGGCATGGGCGGAGTTGCGGAATACATAAGAGGTAGTCTGATAGATGGGCACTGCGCGGGCGTCCGTTGCCGGGTCGGGCTGTTCCTGTCCTACATGAAGCTGTAAGGTCTCGAAGTGTAGATTCTTTCTTTCCATAATTATATGCTTTTTTATTTGACGAATTATCTGTTTTCGGTCTATTTCTTGTTATTTCGCACTGGCAAAATAACATATTATTAGAATAATCAGCCAAGATGTTCATTAAAATTTAGAATACACTGCTGCTTTTCAACCGAATAGCAGAAGAACAACACGGATTGTGTCCTCAAAAACGGCAGCCGGTAGAATTTTATTCTTTATAGAAATGTATGGAAACATCGGATAAGACCGACTTACATGTACTACAATATTTCAAAGTTGCCATCACGAATCAGCATGTTCGGGACGAAAACAGCTTTTCGAGGCTCGAACTTACAAAAGGTGATACGACGAAAGGAAGCATGATAACAGGCGAGAGCGACAGAATTATTTCCGGCAAAAAAAGAAAAGGCAGAGCTTTTTTCACAAGTTGTCGTTTCCAGTGGACTTGCAGGAAAGAAATTCAGGAAAGCAAATCGGTTTAATTCGCTTTCCTGAATTTCGATGTTCTGGTTCTACCATGTCCATACAGACTGTTTATTGCCAGTTCAATAAACCGTCAATTTTGGACTGCAAGTTGGACAGGTCGCAATATTGATTACATCCTCCGGTGTAATCCTTCGCATGTCGGGCTGTCCGTATCAGGAACGAACCGAGTTCTATCCTTACACCGCCACCCATTCGGAACAGACCGGAAGAATGGCTGATGTAAACGAACCTGCCGTTGCGCTCGACAAAGCAGGAAGTATCATAATGCCCTTTCAAATTGGACACTACTTTTGCGCCGACGGCTGTGGCATACTTGGAAATCTCCCGTACCAAAGCCGTTTGGAAGCTGCGGTATTCCTTTGAGACATAGCCTCCTGCATCTGCAAGGACGGCGTTTTGCCATTTGGTATAAAAATTCTGTGCCATATTTTTGGATTTAATTCTGTAAATAGCTTTCCCAATTCTCTTTGCCGATGGTCAATTTGTTCATTTCCCAGTCGTATTCCACTTGCGGCATATCGGTATAGGGGAAATGGACGGTATAGCCTATCTGCCCGTAGGAGCAGTGCAACGGCGTTACACATATTTCACGACCGCAGTAAGGTTGCGGTGTACAGTATTTCCGCCAGTTGAAACGTCCTGCGGTGATGTTGGCGCAGAGCAGTTTCAGAATCAAAATGCCTTTCCAACTTTGAAAATCCTCTTTGTGGTTTCTACCTGTGCGTATCGGTGATAATTCCGATGCAGAAACCTCTGCCTGCGAAGAGTCGGAGGCAATCAGAATCACGCTGTCGTCTTCCACCTTTTCCGGTGCGGAAATTACTTGGTAAGCTCCATCGGACAAACCGTTGTCTGGGTCATGCCAATAAAGGAGGTTGCCTTGCTTGATAAAATCGTATTTTCCCATGTCGTTTGATTTATTGATTTTTTGTTTCCCCTCTTCTTGAAGCCTTTCGACTTCGCCCGAAGGGGTTGTTTCATGTGCGTTCCAAACGGTGGATGCAAGAACAACGGGCAAGGAACCGGGAATGAAATTTTATGAAATGCCGTAATCTGCGATTGCGGAAAGCTGTCGTCAAATTTCATTGCAGGTAGCGGTAGCGGTACTTGAACAGCGTTCGTCCGCCGTACCTTTGCACACGAAACGAACCTGCGGCGTATGTCGGGGTAACAAGGAGGCGTACTGTCGGAAACGGAGGACGGAACGGGTAAAAAAGCACTGAACCGGCAGATGGGGAGACTATAAGAGGGAGGAGAAAGAAACCTGCGGTTGCGAAAGGACAGGACGCACGCTTGCATGGGCAGATAAAAAAACGCCCATGCAAGCAGCAAGCGTTGTATTATCTGTGCCAGGGTGTTATCTGCCGCAGGCAACGGCACATTCCGTTGCGACGGCGACGGAAGCGAAACGGGATATGACTGTACGCCGTTTGACGTAACACCGGAATGAAATAGCCGTGGCGAAATGCGAGGCGCGTCAGAAATAGGTGTTCACGGCAAAAACGAACTGTTCCATGAGTTGCGCCCGTTGTAGAGCGCCTCGGTGATGGTCTGCGTCTCTTTCTCGCGGTCGCAGAAATAGCCGGAGCTGTAATAGCCCGAAATAAGGAACGGGGGTATTCGGTTGCATCATATTTTGTTACGTTGTTATCGTAACGCAAGTATCGCAATACCTATCCGAATATCCCAATTTTCGCCAGACGAAAATGTTTTGTTTCCGATATGAGGGAAAGAAAAGAAGACGTGGCGCGGGAGTGTCGCAGCGCCGTGAGCCGGGATTTCATGTTACGGACAATGACGGCCGCACGAGCGTCGGATTAGCGTGCCGGAGGGATAAGCAGCTATTCTACATTTCCGATGACCGGTCTCGGCATTCGTCCATCAGGAACTGCTCTAACTGCCGACGGTCCGGCAACTGTAGCCGGTAGGTTGAAACAAAGAGCTGATTGTCCATATTGCCAAGGGCGTATTCCACCATCTTCTCTCCTTTGCGGGTACAAAGCAAGATACCGACCGGCGGATTGTCGCCCGGCTGCATTTCGTTCTCGGCATAATAGCTGACATAGGCGTTCAACTGTCCTATGTGCTCATGGCGGAACTCGTCATTTTTCAGCTCCACGATGACATTACAATGAAGCAAGCGGTTGTAGAAAACGAGGTCTGCAAAATAATACTCTCCGTCTATGACGATACGCTTCTGACGCGCTTCGAAACAGAACCCTTTTCCGAGTTCCAGCAAGAACTCCTGTAAATGTGCAATCAAGGCTTCCTCAATGTCGCTCTCCGTAAAGACATCCTTGGCCTGAAGACCGAGAAATTCGAATGTATAGGGGTCGCGTATCTGCAGAAGCGGGGCGTGCCGCTCCGCCTTGCTGTCTGCAAGTATCATCGCTTTCATCTTATCCGCCGACAGTCCGATGCGAATGTGGAGATTGGAGACAATCTGACGGCGCAGTTCGCGCACGCTCCATGTCCCCCGAATACATTCCGTCTCATAGAAAAAGCGTACCAGCGGGTCTTCTATGGAAAGGAGTTCCCGAATATGCGAAAAGGAAAGCATTGAAACCAATTTTTCGGCTGGTGTATTGAATTGTCCGGGCAACTTATCTACACATCGCTCATTGAGAGCAAGGCCATGAAGCCCGGATAATTTATGCGACAGTGTCGCATAAATCTCCGACAACGGCAAATTATGCGACGACGTTGCATAATTTGCGGAGATCAATGAGCCGACATGCGGATAATCTCTATAAAACAATCGCGAGAGTTGGAAAAGAGTGACATTCAAGCCCTTTTGCCCGATACGTTTTTCCAAACTTTTCAGCAGATTTTCTCCGTATTCGGCCCTGTCGCCGCCATTCTGTTCGTATTCGACAATATAACACCCGATCAGCCAATTCCGCAACGTGGTCGCCTGATTGATGGTCTTCACCGCCAATCCACGCATCGAATCATCGACGGTTATAATATTTTGAGCCAACCGCTCAAAGGATATGCTTTGTACTGAATTTGCCCGATGTTCCATATCTGTCTGTAAATCGGGAACAAAGATAGTAAAAATGCGGAAGATACGGAAGATGCGGGACGTTTTTTGTCGTCAGGCCGTTTATAGCAGTATGAAATGCTTCGGAGAGAAGTATCGGATTTTCAAGGAGCTGCTATATGCCTGTCCTGCTGTTTTCCTGCCGTACCAACTTTCGGTGCTGTTCTGTCAATTCGGGGAAGTGTCTTCTGATGAACTGTCCCAATGAGCAATCGTTCACACCGAAACGCCTTGCCAGCGATTTCAGGCTCTCGGCGGTCGTGCCGTACAGACGAACGGCTTCCGCGTATTTCTCCATGCTGTGGTACGCCATCGCTCCGCCTTTGTCCGTCTTGACCATACCCAGACGTGCGTGCAGTTCCGGCTCGTGCTCTTTCAGGTATTGCCGGAAGCACTCCGGATGCAGACCGAACTCGGCGGCGACCTTTGCCGTAGGCAGACCACTCTCCTTCAACCTGTCGATGGCCTCGGCATATTTGGTTTTCGTGGCGGGATTGTATCTCCGGACTTTCGACCAGTCCATGGTACGGCCTTCCTCGTAATGGATTCCTTTGCGCCGGCATACCAGATCCATGTGCCACTTTTGCAGGTATTCGTAGAAGCCTTTGCGGGAGACATTCGTTTCCGCCGCAATCTTGCGGGCGGACATGGGCGTGGTACGGTAAAGGTGAAGGGCTTCGGCATACTTCTCCACCGTTTCAGGCAATGGGGCATGGACAGTCCCACGACCTGTTATCTCGCCTTTGCGTTGCTGCCGGACAGCCTTCTCGCGTATCTTGATGCGCCGCTTCACCAAATCCTTGTGGTAGAACAGTAAGTGTTGTTCCAACCCGGTATAAGAGACACCGCAGGACTCGGCGGCCTCCTGTATCGTAATATAGCGGTCCGAGTGCAGGAGTTCCACAGCCCCGGCGTATTGTTCCGTGCAGAACCGACGTGTGCCGCGCGGCAGGTTGTCGCTTATGCCCAGCCGTTCGCGCACTTTCTCGCGCCACTCGATGACTTCGGGATAGTGCATGCGTAGCTGACGACCGAGGTTCGAGCCGTCCAGTCCGAACTTACGGGCGATCTGCGAGACATTAAGTTCGATATGGTCGATGGCGGTGCAAGCCTCGATGGCGGCCTTGTATTTGACATGGGTGACGGGCCGCTGTCCGCAATGTCCCAGCTTGATATGACGAGCTTCCTCCCTGCCGCATGTGATGTCGTACCGTGCGAGCAGCAGGTGACGGTGATACTTGCAGAGATATCCCCGGAATCCCGATACTGTCACTTTGCAGGTGCGGCTGATCTCCGCACATGACAGCCGGGTCGAGCGATACAGTTCTATCGCCTGACGGTACTTTTCTTCCGTCGCCGGCTTGACACCCCGGAAACGGGTGCTTTCGATATGATCTTTATCAGAAGGCATTGTCTGTTCGTTCAAAAATCTTTTTATGGTACTCCGCATACCATCGGGCAAAACTTCGAAGCCCTTCACGGAGCGGTATCGAAGGTTTGAAGCCAATCAACCGTTCCAAATCCAAAACATCGGCATAGGTCGCCAACCTATTACCGGACGCTTACCATACGGAGCCAGGGCATTCCATATCCGGCTGCAAGGATAGCTCCGTGTGTCCTTATTGTAGTCCGTTGCCGCCATCGAGAAACGCTTCGAGCTGCATTGGGGAGGGGTCTTTTAGCAGGACGGTCTTCTGTCCGTCGAGCAGGTAGATGACGGGCATGGCGGGAAGGGCGTACAGCTCACGCTCCACGATACGGCTCTCGTCGATGGCGACGCTCCATTCCCGGGGCAGGGAGGCTTTCGTGTCGTTCCACAGCCGGCGGTTGCCCTCGGAATAGACGG